>LNFM01001053.1_pt1 | contig 69171 bp, 63 predicted proteins | sample 596031 | NCBI WGS metagenome assembly LNFM01 (sample SAMN04254537, study PRJNA301005) | activated carbon metagenome | isolation source: dual media filters at the Ann Arbor, Michigan drinking water treatment plant | place: USA: Ann Arbor
TCACGGTCAGCCTGATCGCCCCGATTGCGATGGACGAGGGGTTGCGTTTTGCGATTCGTGAGGGCGGCCGTACTGTCGGCGCCGGTGTTGTAAGTAAGGTGATCGAGTAAGACAGTTTCGGCTTCCATGCTGCCGTGAGCGCCCGTTGTTGGGCTCGGCAGCCCGGAGGCCGCAACCAGAAAACGTAAGGTTCTAGGCCAGTAGCTCAATTGGCAGAGCGGCGGTCTCCAAAACCGCAGGTTGGGGGTTCGATTCCCTCCTGGCCTGCCACAATCCGGCGGTTACCGGAATTATAGAAGCAGGCATGGCAGATAAAATAAAGTTAACATTGGCGGTTCTGGTGGTGAGTGGGGCAATAGGCGCCTTTTATTACTACGCAGATCACTCCATGCTGTTGCGTGTCATCGGTATCTTGGTGGCGATGGGCATTTCCACTGCCATTGCGCTACAAACCGCCGTCGGCCAGAAGACGCTAGGTTTTATTCGTGAGTCTCAGGTTGAGGTGCGCAAGGTCGTCTGGCCGACACGTAAAGAAACGCTGCAAACGACGCTGGTCGTAATGGTCATGGTTGTCGTGGTTGCCATTTTTCTGTGGCTGGTTGATATGTTTTTGTTGTGGGCGGTTCGATTTTTGACCGGTCAGGGAGGCTGAACGCATGGCGATGCGCTGGTACGTGGTTCACGCCTATTCCAATTTTGAGAATCAAGTGGTGCGCTCCCTCAAGGAACGCATTGCCCGTAGTGGCTTGCAGGATCAGTTCGGTGAGGTCCTGGTGCCGACGGAAGAAGTGGTAGAGATGCGTTCTGGCCAGAAGCGCAAAAGTGATCGCAAGTTCTTCCCCGGTTATGTCCTTGTGCAGATGGAGATGAATGATGCGACTTGGCATCTGGTAAAGGAAGTGCCCAAGGTGCTGGGTTTCGTCGGCGGCACGACCGAACGTCCCGCCCCTATTACTGATCGTGAGGCTGAGAGAATTCTGCAGCGCGTTCAGGAGGGGGTCGAGAAACCCAGGCCGAAAGTGTTGTTTGAGCCGGGCGAAGTAGTGCGTGTTACCGAAGGGCCATTTGCCGATTTCAACGGTGTGGTTGAAGAGGTTAATTACGAGAAGAGCCGCTTGCGCGTGGCGGTTTTGATTTTTGGACGTTCGACCCCGGTGGAGCTGGAGTTCGGGCAAGTCGAGAAGGGATAGTCTCGGGAAGTTCCGGGTTGTAACTAACGGCCCGGGGCGTGTTGTGGCAACAGCCAATAAATTTTTTATGGGGAGCCGCAAGGCGTTTGAACCCGCGGAGTAGAAAATGGCAAAGAAAATTACGGCCTACATTAAGTTGCAGGTCAAGGCCACCCAGGCCAATCCAAGTCCTCCCGTTGGCCCGGCACTGGGTCAGCGCGGTGTAAATATCATGGAATTCTGCAAGGCATTCAATGCCCAGACGCAGGGCATAGAGCCGGGCACCCCGATTCCCGTGATCATTACGGTATATAGTGACCGCAGCTTTACTTTTATTACCAAGACCCCGCCGGCGTCAATTCTCTTAAAGAGAGCGGCTGGTATTTCAAGCGGCAGCAAAACCCCTCACACCAACAAGGTTGGCAAGGTCACCCGCGCGCAACTGGAAGATATCGCCAAGGTCAAAATGTCTGATCTGACGGCATCTGATATGGACGCGGCAGTGCGCACTATCGCTGGTAGCGCGCGCAGCATGGGCATTGAGACGGAGGGCGTATAACATGACTAAACTTGCGAAACGTTTTAAGCCCATCAGGGAAAAATTGCAGTCGGGCAAGCAATATTCGATTGATGAGGCGTTGGGTTTGCTCAAGCAGTTTTCATCGGTGAAGTTTAATGAATCGATCGATGTCGCAGTGAATCTTGGCGTTGACCCCCGCAAATCTGATCAGGTAGTCCGCGGCTCCACTGTGTTGCCTAACGGCACCGGCAAGGTAGTGCGTGTTGCTGTTTTCGCGCAGGGTTCGAATGCCGACGCAGCCAAGGCTGCGGGTGCGGACATCGTAGGGTTTGATGATCTTGCGGAATCGGTGAAGGCAGGCAGCATGGATTTTGATGTGGTCATCGCGACCCCCGATGCCATGCGCGTTGTTGGTCAGTTGGGCCAGATTCTTGGTCCCCGTGGGTTGATGCCTAACCCGAAGGTTGGCACCGTAACGGCCGATGTCGCTACAGCGGTGAGAAATGCCAAAGGCGGCCAGGTGCGTTACCGCACTGATAAAGCCGGCATTATCCAGTGCACGATCGGCAAGGTCAGCTTTGATGTTGATGCTTTGCGCGGCAATCTTCAGGCATTACTTGCTGATTTGAATAAAGCGAAGCCGAGCACTGCAAAAGGTATCTATTTGAAGAAGATTTCCGTGTCCAGCACCATGGGTCCGGGGATTATTGTGGATCAGGCGTCACTGGCTGCTACAGCCTAAACAGAAATGTAAGACTTTGGGTTGGCGGCGGCAACGCCGCTGGCCGTCAAAGACCGTAGGTGTTTCGCTTAATGGGGCTGGTTTGAACTGGCCCCGCCTACGCAGATGGCGTACCCGAGACAGGATTTTCCCTGGCGACGGTTGCCGTAAGGGTGGGGTACCTTTGTTGGTTGGCCGCTTTAGCGATCTGCTGATGGGTGCCCTGTGGTTTACGTGTTAAGCGTGAAGGTTGCTGATTGGCTTGTTAAGGAGCTGGCAGTGGCCGCTCGCGTTTACATACAGGGGAGCTCTCTTGTTAACACTAGAAGATAAAAAGGCCATTGTTGCTGAAATGGCCGGAGTTGCGAGCACCGCTCAAGCTGCGATTGCGGCCGAGTACCGTGGCTTGACAGCAGAGCAGATGACCAAGTTGCGTGCCAATGCGCGCACGTCGGGTGTTTATCTGCGCGTTGTCAAGAACACGCTTGCCCGGCGTGCATTCGAGGGGACGGGCTTTGCTTGCATGTCGGCCTCGATGGTGGGCCCGCTGGTTCTGGCCTTCTCGACAGAGGAGCCTGCTGCCGCTGCCCGTCTGATGCGTGACTTCATGAAGGGTAATGACAAGCTGGTCGTCAAGGTTGTTGCGCTTGGTGGCAAGCTGTTGACTCCGGGTGATGTCGAGGCATTGGCCAATATGCCGACACGCGATCAGGCGATCAGTCTGCTGATGGCGGTTATGAAGGCGCCTGTGGAGAAATTTGTCCGCACTTTGGCAGAGCCTACCAGCAAAATGGTCCGTACCGTGGCGGCTATCCGCGATCAGAAGCAGGCGGCTTGATTCCCATTTATTTTTTATCCGCGTCATAAACCGCGGTCATACATTTTTATTTAGGAGCGTAACATGGCTGTAAGCAAAGAAGATATTCTGAATACGATTTCGAACATGACGGTGCTGGAAATCGTTGATCTCATTTCCGCAATGGAAGAGAAATTCGGTGTTTCCGCTGCCGCTGTAGCGGTTGCGGCCCCGGCTGCTGCGGGTGGTGCTGCCCCGGCCGCCGAGGAGCAGACCGAGTTCAATGTTGTGATGACCAGCTTTGGCGATAACAAGGTCAACGTGATCAAGGTTGTCCGCGCCATCACTGGCCTGGGCCTGAAAGAAGCCAAGGATATGGTTGAAGCCGTTCCCGCTGTAGTCAAGGAAGGCGTGAGCAAGGCTGATTCCGAAGCGATGAAGAAACAGCTGGAAGAAGCTGGCGCCAAGGTTGAACTTAAGTAAGTGTAGTTTTTCCTGGCCTGTAGGCCGGGGAGGTTCGCCTTTAGACCAGAAAGTTATGGGCGGGTCTCAAGCACACTGATGTGAAATGGCATAAGACGGCGGCTCTCAAGGGTTGCCGTCTGGCCACGGAGAGTGACGTTGATGGCGCGCTTTCTTATGGCGAGTGGATCTGCGTATCTTGATCTCGCCACTTGTCTGAGTTGATTCTTGATAAATATGGGATCTTTTTTGACTAGCCGATCTGAATTACTTAGGGTTGAAGTTTTTCAGGCGCGCTTGAGGGGAAGGTTTGTAAAGTATTCAGGCGAATCGCATCTGACACTGAACGAGTTATCAATAGATGGGTGCCCGGCAGACCCATACAATGTTATGCCGGGATAAGTTGCTTTTTGGCTGGTGGCCGGCGCCACCGGCCTTTTTCTGTTCCAACCATGCCCAGTCAGTCGATGGTTTGTTGCATGGCGTAGTGAAGTGTGGCCATGTTTAAACGTATTGCACGTTTGAGCATGGATTAAAGCAAAACATGCCTTTTGTTTTTCGATCTGAAAAGGCCTGTGAACGGACTTTTCAGCGAATTATTTAGTTTGCCGTATGTTTATGGCTTCTGCCCGATTTGGTGATTGAATCTGAGGAACTCTGATGTCCTACTCCTTTACTGAGAAAAAAAGAATTCGCAAGGATTTTGGTAAGCGGCCCAGCATCTTGGAGACGCCATATCTGCTGGCGATTCAAGTGGAATCTTATCGCGATTTTCTGCAAGAGGGCGTTAGCCTGGAAAGTCGCCTGGATAAGGGGTTGCATCTCGCGTTCAAATCAGTATTTCCGATTGTCAGCTACACCGGCTATGCTGCGCTTGAGTATGTGAGCTATCGCTTGGGTACCCCGGTTTTCGATGTCAAAGAGTGCCAGTCGCGCGGCATGACGTACGCGGCCCCGCTGCGTGTCAAAGTGCGTCTGGTGATTTATGACAAGGAAGCACCTGCTGGCGCCAAGGCGATCAAGGATGTCAAGGAGCAGGAAGTCTACATGGGCGAACTGCCGTTGATGACGGGTAACGGCACCTTTGTGATAAATGGCACCGAGCGCGTTGTGGTGTCCCAGTTGCATCGTTCGCCCGGCGTGTTTTTTGAGCATGACAAGGGTAAGACCCATTCTTCCGGGAAATTGCTGTTCTCGGCGAGGATCATTCCTTACCGCGGCTCCTGGCTGGATTTTGAATTCGATCCCAATGACTGCGTGTTCGTGCGTATCGATCGCCGCCGCAAATTGCCGGCGACAATGATTCTCCGCGCGCTGGGCTATAACACCCAGCAAATGCTTGGCCTGTTCTTTGAGATGAACACCTTTAAGTTCGACCAGGATGGTATCCATCTGGAGCTGGTGGCCGACAGGCTGCGTGGCGAGAGTGCAGGGTTTGATATTAAAGATGCCAAGGGCAAGGTGATAGTGGAAGCGGGTCGCCGCATCATGGCCCGTCATATCAATGAGCTGAAGAAGGCCAATATCACGCAGCTCACCGTGCCGCCTGAGTATGTGATAGGCAAGGTGGTTGCGCATGATGTAATCGATCAGGCCACAGGCGAAATCCTGGCAAATGCCAACGATGAACTCACTGCCGAATTGCTGAACAAGTTGATCAAGTCAGGTGTTCGGGAAATCCAGGCGCTTTATACCAACGATCTGGATCGCGGCCCTTATATGTCGGATACCTTGCGCATTGACCATACGCGCAGCGATCTGGATGCTCAGGTTGAAATCTATCGCATGATGCGCCCAGGCGAGCCGCCGACCAAGGATGCGGCGCAAGCCTTGTTCAATAACCTGTTCTTTAGCTTCGAGCGTTACGATCTTTCGACTGTTGGGCGCATGAAATTTAACCGGCGCGTGGGCCGTACCGAGATTACCGGTCCTGGCGTGCTGTCCAACGAAGACATTATCGATGTCATGAAGGTCTTGATTGATATCAAGAACGGTAATGGCACAGTGGATGACATCGATCATCTTGGTAATCGCCGTATCCGCAGCGTCGGTGAAATGGTGGAGAATCAGTTCCGTGCGGGCCTGGTGCGCGTCGAGCGTGCCGTCAAGGAGCGTCTCAGCCTGGCTGAATCAGAAGGCTTGATGCCGCAGGAGCTGATTAACGCCAAACCTGTATCCGCCGTGATCAAGGAGTTCTTTGGTTCCAGCCAGTTGTCGCAGTTTATGGATCAGAACAATCCGCTGTCCGAAATAACGCACAAGCGGCGTATATCGGCGCTTGGGCCGGGCGGTTTGACGCGCGAGCGGGCCGGATTTGAAGTGCGAGATGTGCATCCCACCCATTATGGCCGGGTATGCCCGATTGAAACGCCTGAAGGTCCTAACATTGGATTGATCAATTCGTTGGCGGCGTATGCCCGCACCAATAGTTATGGCTTTCTGGAAACGCCCTATCGCAAGGTGCAAAATGGCAAGGTGACCGATCAGATTGAGTATCTGTCGGCCATTGAAGAAGGCCAATACATGATCGCTCAGGCGAGCGCGACGCTGGATGCGGAAGGTCGTCTGATCGATGAGTTGGTGTCCTGCCGCCACCAGAATGAGTTTACGCTCGCAACCCCTGACCGGGCCGAGTACATGGACGTTTCGCCGAAGCAGATTGTGTCGGTGGCGGCATCGCTGATTCCGTTCCTGGAACACGATGATGCCAACCGTGCCTTGATGGGATCCAACATGCAGCGCCAGGCGGTGCCGACCTTGCGTGCCGAGAAGCCGCTGGTGGGTACCGGCATGGAGCGGATCGTGGCCATTGACTCGGGTGTGACAGTGGTTGCGCTGCGTGGCGGCGTGATCAATTCTGTCGATGCGGGCCGAGTCGTGGTGCGCGTCAATGATGATGAGACGGTGCCGGGCGAGCCAGGTGTGGATATTTACAATCTGACCAAGTACACCCGCTCGAACCAGAACACCTGTATCAACCAGCGTCCGCTGGTGAATGTGGGTGATGTGGTGGCGCGCGGTGATGTGCTGGCGGATGGACCTTCGACCGATATGGGCGAGTTGGCGCTGGGGCAGAATATGCTGGTCGCCTTCATGCCATGGAACGGTTACAACTACGAGGATTCGATCCTGATTTCGGAGCGGGTGGTGCAGGAGGATCGCTTCACCACCATCCACATCGAAGAGCTGACCTGTGTGTCGCGCGACACCAAGCTGGGGCCAGAGGAAGTCACTGCGGATATTCCGAACGTGAGTGAATCGGCGCTGGCCAAGCTGGATGAATCCGGGATTATCTATATCGGTGCGGAAGTGGTGCCGGGCGATATCATGGTGGGCAAGGTAACCCCGAAGGGCGAAACCCAGTTGACACCGGAAGAGAAGCTGCTGCGGGCCATATTTGGCGAGAAAGCCTCCGATGTGAAGGACACCTCGCTGCGAGTTCCCTCCGGTATGAACGGCACGGTGATCGATGTTCAGGTATTTACCCGTGATGGCGTGCAGAAAGATAAGCGTGCTCAGGATATCGAGCGCAGCGCTCTGGAGGGCGTCAAGAAGGATCTGCATGACCAATACCGCATCCTGGAAGATGATACTTATCAGCGTGTCGAGCAGCTCTTGCTGGACAAGGTCGCGGAAGGTGGCCCCAAGGGCTTGAAGGCGGGCGGCAAGGTTGCCGCCGAGTACCTGTCGGGCATGACGCGTGAAAAATGGTTTGAGATCCGCTTGCGCGATGAAGATGCCAACCAGCAATTGGAGCTGCTCGGCGAACAGCTTAAGCAGCAGCGCAAGGACTTTGAAGCCAAGCTCGAAGAAAAGCGTCTCAAACTGATAGCGGGCGACGATCTGGCTCCCGGCGTGCTGAAAATGGTCAAGGTGTATTTGGCCGTGAAGCGCCGCATTCAGCCGGGTGACAAGATGGCCGGGCGCCACGGTAACAAGGGTGTGGTGTCAATGATTGTGCCAGCCGAGGATATGCCGTACATGGCCGATGGCACGCCGGTTGATATTGTGCTGAATCCGCTGGGTGTGCCGTCGCGTATGAATGTCGGCCAGGTACTCGAAACGCATCTTGGCTGGGCGGCGAAGGGCCTGGGGCTGAAGATCGGACGCATGCTGGAGGCCAGAAGCAAAGTGTCCGAGGTGCGCGCCTTCCTGGGCCGTATCTATGACAGCAGCGGTAAAAAGGAAGATCTGGGTTCTCTGAACGATGACGAGATAATCGTGCTTAGCCAAAATCTCTCTAAAGGTGTTCCGACGGCGACACCGGTGTTTGATGGTGCGACCGAAGCGGAGATCAAGGCGATGCTGATGTTGGCGGATCTGCCGCCCAGCGGGCAGACGACGCTGTTTGATGGGCGTACTGGCGATGCCTTCGAGCGCCCGGTGACGGTGGGTTACATGTATATGCTCAAGCTGAACCACTTGGTGGATGACAAGATGCACGCGCGCTCCACGGGTCCCTACAGCTTGGTGACCCAGCAACCCTTGGGTGGCAAGGCGCAGTTCGGCGGACAGCGCTTCGGTGAAATGGAGGTATGGGCGCTGGAGGCCTATGGCGCTGCTTATACCCTGCAGGAAATGCTCACCGTCAAGTCGGACGATGTCATGGGACGCACCAAGATGTACAAGAACATCGTGGATGGCGACCACCGTATGGAGGCAGCGATGCCGGAGTCCTTTAACGTGTTGATTAAAGAGATCCGGTCGTTGGGCATCGACATCGAGTTGGAGCAAAATTAAGCGGGCGGCGTAATGCATAGGCAGGGAGAGGCCGCACGCCATGCGTGCGAGCTTCCTGCCCCATCCCTTATGAGTTAGGAGATACGGCATTGAAAGATTTAATGTATTTATTGAAGCAACAAGGCCAGGTCGAAGAGTTTGATGCCATCCGCATCGGCTTGGCGTCGCCTGATAAAATCCGCACCTGGTCATTCGGCGAAGTCAAAAAGCCCGAAACCATCAACTACCGTACCTTCAAGCCCGAGCGTGATGGCTTGTTCTGCGCCAAGATTTTCGGGCCGATTAAGGATTACGAATGTCTGTGCGGCAAATATAAGCGTCTTAAACACCGCGGCGTGATCTGCGAAAAGTGTGGTGTGGAAGTAACGCTTGCCAAGGTGCGCCGCGAGCGCATGGGCCACATTGAGCTGGCCAGCCCGGTGGCCCACATTTGGTTCCTGCGCTCATTGCCTTCGCGGATGGGTCTGTTGCTGGATATGACGTTGCGCGATATCGAGCGCGTGCTCTACTTCGAAGCCTTTGTGGTGATCGATCCTGGCATGACACGCTTGGAGCGTGGCCAGTTGTTGTCCGACGAAACCTATCTGGAAGCGATCGAAGAATATGGTGATGAATTCGATGCGCGCATGGGCGCGGAAGCCATCTATGAATTGTTGAAGGGTATGGACCTCAAGGTTGAGGTTGCCAAACTGCGCGAAGATATCCCTGTCACCACTTCCGAGACTAAAGGCAAGAAGCTCGCCAAGCGCCTTAAGTTGATGGAGGCTTTTCTTGAGTCCGGCAATCATCCTGAATGGATGGTTATGACGGTGCTGCCAGTGCTGCCTCCTGAATTGCGTCCGCTAGTGCCGCTGGATGGTGGGCGTTTCGCAACGTCTGATCTGAATGATTTGTATCGCCGCGTGATCAACCGCAACAACCGTCTGAAGCGCCTGCTGGATCTTAGTGCGCCAGACATCATCGTGCGCAATGAGAAGCGCATGTTGCAGGAGTCTGTGGATGCATTGCTGGATAACGGCCGCCGTGGCAAGGCGATTACGGGATCCAATAAGCGCCCCTTGAAGTCGCTGGCCGACATGATCAAGGGCAAGCAGGGGCGTTTCCGCCAGAATTTGCTGGGTAAGCGCGTCGATTACTCGGGGCGTTCCGTGATTGTGGTGGGACCTACGCTGAAATTGCATCAGTGCGGCTTGCCGAAGAAAATGGCGCTGGAATTGTTCAAGCCCTTTATCTTCAGCAAGCTCGAACGCCGAGGCCTTGCAACTACGATCAAGGCAGCCAAAAAGCTCGTCGAGCGTGAAGGCCCTGAGGTTTGGGATATTCTGGAAGAGGTGATCCGCGAACATCCTGTGTTATTGAACCGTGCGCCGACGCTGCACCGTCTGGGTATTCAGGCGTTTGAGCCGGTGCTGATTGAAGGTAAGGCTATTCAGCTTCATCCTTTGGTGTGTACCGCGTTCAATGCTGACTTCGACGGAGACCAGATGGCGGTGCATGTACCCCTGTCGCTGGAGGCGCAGCTTGAGGCGCGCACCCTGATGATGTCCACCAATAACGTGCTGTCGCCCGCCAATGGTGAACCCATTATTGTTCCCTCGCAGGACGTGGTGCTTGGACTCTACTACATGTCGCGCGAAAGTATTAACGCGCGCGGCGAAGGTATGATTTTTGCCGACACCTCCGAGGTGCATCGCGCCTACGAGAGCAGGCTCGTCGAACTGCAGGCCAAGATCAAAGTGCGCGTTCGTGAAGTCTCTATTGACGAGAGCGGCGCGAGACACGAGAGCATCCGCCGCGTCGATACTACGGTGGGGCGCGCCCTGCTGTTTGAAATTTTGCCAGACGGAATGTCCTTTGACCTGGTGAATCAGAACATGACCAAAAAGTCGATTTCGCGCCTCTTGAATGGTTGCTACCGTCAACTTGGCTTGAAAGAGGCTGTACTTTTCGCCGATCAGCTCATGTATACCGGCTTTGCCTATGCTACCCGTTCCGGTGTGTCCATCGGCGCGGATGACATGGTGGTGCCGGATGAAAAAGAGGCTATCATTCGTGCCGCCGAGCAGGAGGTGAAGGAGATCGAGAATCAGTATGTTTCCGGTCTGGTCACCAATGGCGAACGCTATAACAAGGTGGTGGATATCTGGTCGCATACCAATGACCAGGTGGCCAAGGCCATGATGGACAAATTGGGGTCGGACATTGTGACCGACGCCAAGGGCAATCAGGTCAAACAGCCCTCCTTTAACTCCATCTACATGATGGCTGACTCCGGGGCGCGCGGTAGCGCGGCACAGATCCGGCAGTTGGCGGGCATGCGCGGCCTGATGGCCAAGCCTGACGGCTCCATCATCGAGACACCCATCACGGCTAACTTCCGCGAAGGGCTTGACGTGTTGCAGTACTTTATCTCCACGCACGGTGCACGTAAGGGTCTTGCCGATACCGCGTTGAAGACCGCAAACTCGGGATACCTGACCCGCCGTCTGGTGGACGTTGCGCAGGACTTGGTGATTTCCGAGGTTGATTGCGGCACGGTTCATGGCTTGTTGATGACCCCGTTGATCGAAGGCGGGGATGTGGTTGAGCCGCTACGTGAGCGTGTGCTGGGCCGTGTTCTCGTCACTGATGTCATGACGCCGGGCAAGGAACATGAGGTGGCGGTGCCGGCAGGTACGCTGCTTGATGAGCGCTGGGTGGACAGGCTCGAGGCGATGAGCGTTGATCAGGTCAAGGTGCGTTCCCCCATTACTTGTGAGACGCGTTACGGGATTTGCGCCGCATGTTATGGGCGTGATCTTGCGCGCGGGCATCGGGTTAACAGCGGTGAGGCAGTGGGCGTGATTGCCGCCCAATCGATTGGTGAGCCGGGTACCCAGCTTACCATGCGTACCTTCCATATCGGTGGCGCGGCGTCGCGTTCCGCGGCAGTCAACTGCGTGGAGCTGAAGACCAAAGGTAAAGTGCGCCTGCACAATATCAAACTGGTGCAGCACGCCAGCGGCAACAACGTGGCGGTATCGCGCTCCGGTGAGTTGACCATGGTGGACGATTTCGGCCGTGAGCGTGAGCGGTACAAGATCCCCTACGGTGCAGTGTTGACTGTGAGCGATGGCGATATGGTCGAAGCCGGCCAAGTTGTTGCCAACTGGGATCCGCATACCCACCCCGTGGTTACCGAAGTGGCGGGTCGTCTCAAGTTCAGCGATGTGAGTGATCTGACCGTGCAGCGGCAGACCGACGACATTACTGGCTTGAGCAGCCTGGTGGTCATTGATCCGAAGCAGCGTGGTGCTAACGCCAAAGATCTGCGCCCAATGATCAAACTGGTCGGCGCGGACGACAAGGAGTTGCGTCTTGCAGGCACAGAGATCCCGGCGATCTACTTCCTGCCTGCGGGTGCCATCATCAACCTGGAAGATGGCGCGGCAGTGGGTGTAGGCGACGTTATCGCGCGTATTCCGCAAGAAACCACCAAAACCCGTGATATTACCGGTGGTTTGCCGCGCGTGGCCGATCTCTTCGAAGCGCGTAAACCCAAGGATCCGGCGATTCTTGCCGAGACTTCGGGCACCGTAAGCTTTGGCAAGGAAACCAAAGGTAAACGCCGTCTCGTGATCACTGCCAAGGATGGTGAGCAGCATGAGGAGTTGATTCCGAAGTGGCGTCACGTGACGGTGTTCGAAGGTGAGTATGTCGAACGCGGTGAAGTGATCGTGGACGGCGCGCCCGATCCGCACGATATCCTGCGTCTGCTGGGTGTTGCGCCGCTTGCCAATTACATTGTCAATGAAGTGCAGGATGTGTATCGCCTGCAGGGTGTGAAGATCAACGACAAGCACATCGAGGTCATCGTGCGTCAGATGCTGCGCAAGGTGGAAATCACCAATCCAGGCGAAACAAAGTTCATCAAGGGCGAGCAGCTCGACCGGCCGCGCGTGCTTGAAGAAAACGAACGCGTCCTGACCGAAGGTAAGTTGCCGGCATCCTATGTAATCCTGCTGATGGGTATTACCAAAGCCTCGCTGGCGACGGAATCCTTCATCTCCGCGGCTTCCTTCCAGGAAACCACGCGTGTCTTGACTGAAGCGGCGGTGAGCGGCAAGTGTGATGATCTGCGCGGCTTGAAGGAAAACGTGATTGTCGGACGTTTGATACCGGCCGGGACAGGCTTGGCCTATCATAGTGAAAGGCGCCGCAAGCGTGAGTTGTACAAGAAAGAGACAGTTACTGCCAAGGCGGTGCCGCAAGCGGCAGGCGATGAAGCCGAGGAAGTGTTCGGTACGCCTGTGTCGGGGTTGTAAGTGTCTTGGGGGATCTCCGGGGAAGCCCGTGGGTCTCTCCATTGTTGAGATGTTCCAATATGACTCGAGGGGGGATGTGAACCATCCCCCCTTTTTTTGTGGTGCGTCCGAAGGTCTCCCCGCTCATTTATCTGATAAGCTTCAGATATCATGGCCAGCGATTATTTCACTACCGCCATTGGGCGGCATATCTGGGACACCAAGTACCGTTACCGGGAGGGTGGTGTCATCCACGATCATGCCGTCACGGACAGTTGGCGGCGGGTTGCGCGTGCGTTGGCAAGGGTGGAGGGGCTATCCCAGAGGGAGTGGGAGCAGCGTTTTTATGGCGTACTTGAGGGTTTCAAGTTTCTGCCCGGCGGCCGCATCCTGGCTGGGGCGGGTACTGGCCATCGCGTGACGCTGTTCAACTGCTTTGTGATGGGGACAGTCGAAGATTCCATGGACGGCATTTTCGATGCGCTCAAGGAAGGGGCGTTGACCATGCAGCAGGGTGGTGGCGTGGGCTATGATTTTTCCACGCTGCGGCCTCGGGGCGCGGCGGCGCGCAGCGTCGGGGCGGTGGCCTCCGGGCCGCTGTCGTTCATGCAAATATGGGACAGCATGTGCGCGACCATCCTCTCCACGGGTGCGCGGCGCGGGGCGATGATGGCTGCGCTGCGATCACCCTGATATTGAAGAGTTCATCGAGGCCAAACGTGACGCGCGGCGGCTACGCCATTTCAATCTCTCTGTGCTGGTGAGCGATGCCTTCATGGAGGCGGTGCGGCGCGATGAGGAATGGTTGCTGGTATTTCCTGTGCGCGAGCCGGGAGAGGCAGGTGAGATCGTTCAGCGTGTCTGGCCGGGCAGGCCCGATCCTGTCCCCTGCCGGGTCGCGCGCCGGGTGTCCGCCCGCGCCCTGTGGGCCAAGTTGATGCGCGCCACTTTTGATGCCGCCGAACCGGGGGTGTTGTTTGTTGACCGCATCAACCGCCTGAATAACCTCTGGTATTGTGAGCAGATCAGCGCTACCAACCCGTGCGGCGAGATTCCGTTGCCGCCCTATGGGGCGTGTGATCTGGGGTCGATCAATCTGACGCGCTTTGTGCGCGAGCCGTTTTCCACCAATGCGCGGGTTGATATGGAAGGCATCGCTGCTACCGCTGTCATCGCCACGCGCATGCTGGATAATGTGATCGATCTGTCGCAGTTTCCTCTGCCGCGCCAGCAACAGCAGGCGCGGGGTTCGCGGCGCATTGGGCTTGGTATCACGGGACTTGCCGATGCGATGATCATGCTGGGCCTCACCTATGGCAGCGACGAGGCGCGCCGCTTTGCCGCGTCAGTGATGGAAACGGTTTGTCATGCCGCTTATCGTGCTTCGATCGAGCTGGCGAAGGAAAAGGGGAGTTTCCCGTTTTTCGAGAAGGTGGGATATTTGCAAGGCGAGTTCGTGCGCGCCTTGCCGCAGGATATCCGTGACAGTATCGCCGCGCATGGCATCCGCAACAGCCATCTCACCGCCATAGCACCGACCGGCACGATCAGCCTGCTGGCCGATAATGTCTCCAGTGGACTTGAGCCGGCATTCGATTTTTATTACACGCGCCGTGTGCTGGAGCTGGACGGTTCTTATACGGAATACCCGCTGACGGACTATGCCCTACGTGCGTGGCGTGACCTGCATAAGGATGCGCCCCTGCCTGCCGCATTTATCGACGCGCGCAGCCTGCCGCCGCAGACCCATCTGGACATGCAGGCGGCGCTGCAACCCTATGTGGATAATGCCATCTCCAAGACCATCAACATTCCCCAAGACTATGATTTCGTTGCATTCCAGAATATCTATGAACTTGCCTATGATAAGGGGCTGAAGGGCTGCACCACGTTTCGTCCCAATCCGGTAACGGGGGAGGTGTTGCATGCCGTGGAGAATGCGGAGCGCGGCGTGCATTGTTGCACCGTGGAGCGGGAGGCGGATTAAGGAACCTCTGATTTAATCAGAGGTTCCTCGGCACATGGAGGTGCCGGCATTTTTTCGATCACGGAAAGTGATTGAAAAATGAAGAAAAGCAAAAATCACATTTTTTGCTTTTCGTACTCTGAGAATTCCAGGATGGAATTATTCAGAGCTTCCTTAATACAATATCGCAGGTGGTGTGTTCGCAAGCGCTAACAATTTTTGCCGTGCGCCTTGCATGGCGGACGATTCTGGTTTAATCTTCCGCGTCTTGTGTCTGGCTGCCCGTACGGTGCGGCCATGCCCTGGAGAGGTGTCCGAGCGGTTTAAGGAGCACGCCTGGAAAGTGTGTATACGTTAATAGCGTATCGAGGGTTCGAATCCCTCCCTCTCCGCCATTTTATGTTGAACCCAATACTATTTGGTTAGAGTAGCATCCTCACCACAGGCACGCATGGCATGTTGAGCGGTGCGTCGCGATTGCGGATTTGGCAGCCCCCCCTTTATTGCTACGATCACCCAGAGTCCCGGTATTGCCTGGACAAAGGCCGTTGGTTTTCATATTCTTAAAACACGTGAGACTCTTGAAAAATACGCCATTGTGCGCGATTTTCGGTTTTACCAATGGCAAGAGCTTGTATATTCACATGATGTGGTTTGAGGTAAAGAAATGATCAGGGTCGGCATTGTAGGCGGCACGGGATACACCGGTGTTGAGCTGCTGCGCTTGCTGGCGGCGCACACTGCTGTGGAATTGTGCGCCATTACCTCGCGTGCGGAAGCGGGCATCGCCGTGGCCGACGTATTTCCCAATCTGCGCGGACATATCGACTTGGCGTTCACGGTGCCCGATATGGCGGCGCTGAAGGCATGTGACGTGGTGTTCTTCGCCACCCCCAATGGTATTGCCATGGGTATGGCGCGGGAGCTGCTTGAGGCGGGAGTCCGTCTAATTGACCTGGCTGCTGATTTCCGCATCAAGGATGTCGCCGAGTGGGAAAAATGGTATGGCATGTCCCACGCCTGCCCGGATCTGGTGGCCGAGGCGGTTTATGGGTTGCCCGAAGTCAACCGCGACAAGATCAAAAGCGCGCGGCTGGTAGCCAATCCCGGCTGTTATCCCACGGCGGTGCAACTGGGCTTTCTGCCGCTGGTTGAGGCCGGCATCGTTGACCTGACACATTTGATCGCCGATGCAAAATCCGGCGTCTCTGGCGCCGGGCGCAAGGCCGAAGTGCATACCCTGTATGCGGAAGCCGGAGACAACTTCAAGTCCTACGCCGTGCCTGGCCACCGCCATTTGCCGGAAATCAGGCAGGGGCTCGCCGCCCGCGCGGGCAAGCCGGTCGGGCTGACCTTTGTGCCTCATCTGACGCCGATGATCCGCGGTATTCAGGCGACGCTTTACGCCCGCATCACCCAGGAGACGGACGTGCAGGCCTTGTTTGAAAGCCGCTATGCCAATGAATATTTTGTGGATGTGTTGCCCGCGGGCGGCCATCCAGAGACGCGCTCGGTGCGTGGCTCGAACTTCTGCCGCATTGCCGTACATCGTCCGCAGGGTGGCGACATGATCGTCGTGCTGTCCGTCATCGACAACCTGGTAAAGGGCGCCGCCGGGCAAGCGGTACAGAATATGAATATCATGTTTGGCTTGGCGGAAGCCGAGGGATTGGGAGGCGTCGCGCTGCTGCCTTAGCGCTGACACCTTGTGCTGGGAACCCTTCGCTGCGCTCTTCCCTTGATCGAGATCTCGAACAGGTTCTGAGAACCATCGAGGGCGTCACCCCGGCGGCCAGCCCATGCGCCGACCACCCAATACATGCAGATGGATGTGCCATACAGACTGTCCTGCGTCCGCATTGCAGTTCACCACCGCGCGATAACCCGAATCCGCGATGCCTGTTTGCTGCGCCACCTCCTGAGCGGCCAGGAGCATCTCTCCCACAAGAGCGGTGTGGCTACCATCCAGGTCATTAAGTGTGGTGATATGCTGCTTGGGCACTATCAGCACATGCACCGGGGCTTGCGGATTAATATCGTGGAAGGCCAGTACTTGCGAATTTTCATAAACAATATCCGGCTTGATGTGTCCTGACACCATTTTGCAAAAAAGACAATCTTGCATAATCTCCTCCATTTTTAAAGCGTTTATCAATGCCCACTAATATCCCAGACCCGCGCGAAAAAATCCATCCCGATCTGGTAGCATGTCTTTTTTAGAAATATCACAGGCATGCCATGAGATTGAGATTTCTCGCAGCGTTCATGCCAGGTTTGGGCTTGCCTGTCTCCGTGGATGCGAAAGGAGTCCCTCTGTGGGAGTTCGGCATGGGTGTTGCCGGGTTGAGCGTACCGTATTATCGAGGCTCCGATCAGGGGAAAAGCTACTTTATCCCATTGCCTTATCTTATTTATCGGGGCGAGCGTTTCAAGGTTGATGATGCCGGTATGCGCGGCAATATTTTCAGGTCAAACCGCATGAAGCTCGATATCAGTCTGGCCGCCGGTGTTCCTGTGCCCAAGGATACGAACGGCATCCGCGCCGGTATGCCGAGCCTTGCTCCAACCATAGAGCTGGGGCCATCGCTGGAGCTCAGGCTGTGGGATGATGAAAGCACGCATCATTCTTTTTGGTTGCGTTTTCCGCTACGGGCGGCGCTGTCAGTTGGCCGGTCTGGTATGGAGCATCAGGGCTGGGCTTTTGCCCCTTACATGGAATATGTGTTTACCGATGGCGTTCAAAGCAACCCTTGGAGGGCAAGCGCGTCGCTTGGCCCGCTGTATGCCGACAAGAACTATCATGCTTATTTTTACGATGTTCCATCGGCTTACGCCACAAACGCGCGGCCCGAATATCACGCGGGGGCCGGTTATAGCGGTAGCCGTATCACCGTGGCGTTGCGCAAGCGTTTCGGAGATGTCTGGGCCGGGGTGTTTGCGCGTTACGACGTGCTTTCCGGAGCGGTTTTCGAAAACTCACCACTGGTCAGCTCCAAAGGATATCATGCAGTGGGGTTTGGCGTAGTCTGGATCTTCGCCAAATCCAGCCGCATGGTCGATAAAGATAGCCGTATACTGGAAGCGGAGTATGGGCGTGAATAATGGCTTAGAACTCTCCGAGACAGGCTTGTATCAGAGTCCATGCATCTGCGGTTTTTAGGTTTATTGTTTTGCTTTGCAGCAGGCGAGTTGCGTAAAATGGCGTTATTGTTTCTAGTGACAGAGTGGGGCAGCTAAAGAGTGCAGAGATCACAGCAGGATGTGCGGCAAGCAGGCGGCAAGGAGAAGGACGCTCTGGACATAAAGGGTTCGGTGTTCACCTTGTCCGTATTGTGCCTGAAAAGCAATGATATTGATGCGATGGCACGGGCCTTGGGCGCGCGCCTGGCGCAGGCGCCACGATTTTTCCAGAATGCGCCAGTGGTGATCGACGTCAAAGCGGTGTGCGATGCTGGGCTGGATTTTCATGCCTTAGCCCGTTTGCTGCGTGCCCATCAGTTGGTGCCAGTGGGCGTGCGTCACGCCACGCCGGAACAACTGGAGGCAGCGATTTCTGCCGGGCTGGCGGTATTGCAAGGCGGTTCCAAGCCAGAGGCCGTGGATGTGGCATCGGCTAGCCATTCCCCCCAGCCGCAATCATCTGCTCAGCAGACCCCCGTGCCGGAGGTCGCCGCTACGGACGTCAGTCCCGCTGCTGAGCCTATCGCCCGTTCACCTCAAGCCGGGGCGGCGAGAATCGTGCGCCAGCCGGTGCGTTCGGGGCAGCAGATTTACGCGCGCGGTGGCGACCTGGTACTGCTCGCGCCAGTCAATGCCGGGGCGGAGGTGCTGGCTGACGGCAATATTCATGTGTACGCGCCACTACGAGGCCGTGCCCTTGCGGGCGTGAATGGCGACACGAATGCGCGTGTGTTTACACAGTCGCTGGAGGCGGAGTTGGTGTCTGTGGCGGGGCATTACCGCATTTTTGAACAGCAGCCTGCCGCCGACGTGTTCGGCAAGCCCGTCCAGGTGTATCTGGACGGCGAGCGGCTAATCATCACACCTTTAATTTAAGTCGTTCAAGGAGACAACATTGGCAAAGATTATCGTCGTTACATCTGGTAAGGGTGGCGTGGGCAAAACCACTACCAGTTCCAGTTTTGCCAGCGGACTGGCGTTGCGCGGCCACAAGACGGCTGTCATTGACTTTGATGTGGGGTTGCGTAACCTTGATTTGATCATGGGCTGCGAGCGCCGTGTGGTGTATGACTTTGTTAATGTCATTAACGGCGAGGCCACATTAAAGCAGGCACTTATCAAGGACAAAAACTGCGACAACCTGTTCGTGCTTCCCGCCTCCCAGACACGGGACAAGGATGCGCTCACCAAGGAAGGGGTCGGCAAGATTCTGGATGAGCTGCGTGAAAGCTATGATTACATAGTCTGTGACTCCCCGGCGGGCATCGAAAAGGGCGCGTTGATGGCGCTGTACTTTGCCGACGAGGCGCTTATCGTGACCAATCCCGAGGTGTCATCGGTGCGCGACTCCGATCGTATTCTGGGCATCCTGTCGGCCAAATCCAAACGCGCCGAGGAAGGGCAGGATCCAATCAGGGAGCATTTGCTGATTACCCGCTATTCCGCCAAGCGAGCGGATGCGGGTGAAATGCTGAGCGTAAGCGATGTGCAGGAGATCCTGAGTATTCCCTTGCTGGGCGTTATTCCCGAGGCGGAGGCCGTGCTGCAATCCTCCAATGCCGGTGTCCCGGTGATCCACGATGCGGAAAGCACTGCGGGCCAGGCCTACCGCGATGTAGTAGCGCGCTTTTTGGGTGAAGACCTGCCGATGCGTTTTCTGCAGGCCGAGAGAAAAGGCTTTTTCCACCGCTTGTTTGGAGCCTAGGCCATGTCATTCCTCGATTATCTGCTGGGAACACGCAAAAAAACGGCGCACGTGGCCAAGGACCGTCTGCAAATCATCCTTGCCCGCGAGCGTGTCGACCGCAAAGGCCCCGACTTCCTGCCTGAACTGCGCCAGGAGCTGCTCCAGGTGATTTCAAAATATGTCCAGATCGACCTGGATCAGGTGAAGGTCAATCTGGAGCACGACGGCAACTTTGAAGTGCTGGAGCTGAACGTGGTACTGCCCGATTCGATTCATGGTGTGAGGAAGGCGGCGCAATAGGAGCGTGTGGTCGGTCGGTTTGCAGTCATAAGGGACTTTAAGGCCGCCATTCGCCTTCAAAGGCACAGGTTAGCCCAGCCGACGGAGGGGGAGGCGTTCCCCCGTTTTATGCAGACCTCTCATCACTCTCCTTGCGAATAGGGCTGGTAAGCGCGCCCTTCATTTTATCCTTTGATACAAATTAGCGGGACAAGCTTCGCTACTTTGCGGGCAAGCTTTCCCTGATCTGCGGCATCTACTACTGCACTTACATCCTTGTATGCGCCGGGAGCTTCTTCCGCTATGCCGCGAAGAGATGGGCTGCGGATTAAAATGCCTTGGTGTGCCAGCTCATCGACGAGGGTGTGTCCCCACCACTGGCGGGTGGCTTGGTGGCGGCTCATGCTGCGGCCCGCGCCGTGGCAGGCGGAGCCGAAGGAACGAGCCATGCCTTCACTCGTGCCGACAAGGATATAGGAAGAGGTTCCCATGGTGCCGCCGATGAGCACCGGCTGTCCTATGGCGCGGAATGCTTGAGGAATATCAGGGTGGCCTGGCCCAAAGGCGCGGGTGGCGCCTTTGCGGTGGATGTAGAGCCGCTTCGGCGCGCCATTGATAATGTGTTCCTCAACCTTGCAAGTGTTATGTGAAACATCATATAGCAGCTTTAATTCGGCCTGAGGGAAGAGCGCGGCGAATACCTGTCGAACCAGGTGAGTAATAATCTGGCGGTTTGCCAAGGCGCAGTTGATGGCGGCGCGCATTGCGCCCAGATAATCTTGTCCAAGGGATGAATGGATGGGTGCGCAGGCCAATTCACGATCGGGAAGGTCAATGCCGTATTCGGCAGCGGCGATGGCCATGGTTCTTAAGAACTCGGTGCCTATTTGATGGCCGAGTCCTCGCGATCCGCAGTGAATGCTGACTACAATATTATCCATGTGAACGCCAAAAGCGTTGGCGGTGTTTTCATCAAAGATTTCCGCTACACGCTGTATCTCTAGGTAATGATTACCGGAACCCAATGTGCCCATTTCGTCGCGCTGGCGTTTTTTGGCATGATCGGAGACCTGTGCAGGTTGTGCGCCCGCCATGCAGCCGTGTTCCTCGGTATGCTCCAGGTCTTCGGTTGTGCCATAGCCGCGCTCAACGGCCCAGCGGGCGCCTCCGCTTAGCATAGCGTCCATTTCTGTTGAGTTGAGGCTCAAATATCCGGTGCTGCCCACCCCAGCGGGGATTTTGTCATACAGGGCATCGGCCAGCTTTTTTTGTACCGGGATGATATCCGCCACGGTGAGGCCGGTAAGCAGATTGCGCACGCCGCAGGAGATGTCGAACCCGACGCCGCCAGCGGAGATTACTCCGCCACGGTCTGCGTCGAAGGCGGCGACCCCGCCAATTGGGAAGCCATAACCCCAATGGGCATCAGGCATGGCGTAGGCCGCCTTTTCAATGCCGGGAAGTGTGGCTACATTGGTGATCTGTTCGTAGACTTTGTGATCCATTTCGCGCAGGAGTGCTTCGCTTGCATAGATGATGGCGGGTACGCGCATCTTTCCGGTGGGATCGATGCGCCATTCGTATTCGGATTGCCGGATAAATAGTGATGTGTCCATGGTGTCCTTCCGTGTTTCGTCCAATGATATTGTTTAGGAACCCCCGATTTATTAAGAGCTTCCTTCTTTAATAGAGAATGCCGCTATACATCCACGACACACTGCGCAATCCATGTGCCATTCTCCTCCTGCCGGACGTGAAGATCCGTATACGTTGCCCCTTTCACCTCGACGGCAGGTTTGTGCTTTGAGACTTGTATTTTTTCACCCCATGCCATTGCGTCGATGTGTGAGTTTTTGATGATGACTTCAAAACGGCTAAAGAGCATTTTGCGTGTTGATATTTCGTAGATCAGTGCGTTGAGCCAGTCCACGAATAATAACTCGCCGTCCGGCGCCTGGCAGGAAATTGTTACAGCGATTTCAGGGGATATAAGTTGTGGGTCGGTTATCACCGCAGTCAATGCAAGCGCGGCTTGTTCAAATGCTTTTTCTTTCGAGCCACCAATCCCGCGCACGCCAATGTCGGCCTGATGAGGAAAGTGTTCCCAACGGTTTATGGTGGTTTGCATATGACTTTGTTTCCGGTCGTGCGATATGGATTTCTTCCTGTTTTATCAGTAATTTCTGACTTAATTATGTGTCGATAAATTTCAAAATATAATATTTTTGTGCAAGGCTACATTTCAAATTGTGCGCCCAATAATAAAGCTCTGGCAAGTTTGATTTTTATGATTGGTATTAGAGGTCTAATGGCTTTTCTCTTTGGCATGGTGTTTGCCTTGAAAAGCAGATATATATAAATGTGGAAATGTATGTAACCACAAGTCATTTATGTATAATAATATTTTTCTATCGGTTGGAATGATTTTTTTACTTTAAATGCTGGTGTTAAGGAGTTCGTTGTATGCCAAGAGCCAAGAAAGAAATATCCCAAGATGGAGCAGAGAAACGACGCAGGGGTAGGCCGCCACTGGGTGAGAATCCATCTAGGGCTGTAGTCAAGAAAAAGAGTGCCGTTAGAGGAAAAGCTATGCTGGCTGAAGTAAAAGCCGCGGTTGGAAGGCCACCGGAGAAGACCAGAGCGGTAGTCGCAAAAGAAAGAGCCATGCGGCAAAAGATGATTCATAAAGAGAAACAGAAGGCCCTGAAGAAGAGAATTAAAGAGCTTGCTGCCCAAGTGGCCGCAATGGCAAAGGCAGTAAAGAAGGAGGCCAGGTCTTCGGTGGCGCGCGAGCGGGTTTTGGCCAGGATGATTGCCGCGAAGGACGAGGCTTTTAAGAAATTTGAGACCAAATGGGCGCGCCGTTATTTGTCTCAGGCGGCTGTAGACAAAAAAGTTGTCACAAAAAAGAAAGTCGCACGAAGAAAGGCAGCTTAGTCTTACCTTTTGCCTTCTTGCGTTTTCTGGGCGCGAAGATGTCTGCATAAAGCCGGTGTCCTTATTTATTGTAAGGCGCCGGCTTTTTTGCATGAGTGAATGTATGGCATTTTTTCTGGCGTGATGCCGATTGGGTGGGGCGGATTTTCAGGAGGGATAGATGGAAAAGGATGTGGAAATACTCGAAAAAACGGTGTGCTACGCCGGATTTTTTCGCATGGAACATTATCGCTTGCGTCATCGGTTGTTTGATGGCGGCTGGAGTCCGGTGTTGTCGAGAGAGCTGTTCGAACGTGGTGATGCCGCTGCTGTGTTGCCGTATGATCCTGATCTGGATCAAGTAGTGTTGATCGAGCAGTTTCGTGTCGGTGCGCTGTCAGCGCTGGATGGGCCATGGTTGCTGGAGATTGTGGCCGGGGTTGTTGACCATGACGAGACGGCGGAGCAGGTGGTGCAGCGCGAGGCGCTGGAGGAGGCGAACTGTCCGGTTCATGCGTTGATCCCTGTTTGTGAGTATTGGGTAAGCCCTGGTGGGACATCGGAGCGCATCAGTTTGTTTTGCGGTAAAGTGGATGCATCTTGTGCCGACGGTATCCATGGGCTGGCAGATGAGGGGGAGGATATCCGGGTCTTCACCATGCCGTTTGTAGATGCCATGCACGGTGTTCAAACAGGGAAAATAAATTCCGCAAGCGCGATCATCGCCTTACAGTGGCTGGCGCTGAATCGCGATGATATGCGCAGCCGCTGGGGGCATCCAGCCGATCCATGAAGCCCGATATATATCGGGCAAGCCGGCCGGGCAGTTGTGCCGCCCGGCTTGTCTCTATATCAACAGGACCTAACGCATTTGAGTGTTAGGTGGAGGCAAGACTTTGAAGCCAGGTGCATTCTCTTGCCCCATAACCATTATCATCGTATAGATCATCGCGGGTACAGGGGTCGCTTTGCGGTTGTTGATGACTACCAGCGGTGTGCCTTCCAGCTTGTGTTGTATCGCGTAATCGAGGTCTTCCTTTAACATTGCGGTGGTTTGAGGTGACTTGATGCAGGTTTCGAGTTTATTGCGTTGAGCGGCGGAGGGTGCGGCAATTTCCCATATCCGGTTGCGGTTAAGCCGGGTTTGTTCCTTGAATAGTGTGGAACGCACGCGGTTGAAATCGGTTGATCCCGCCAGGCAGATTTGTATCTTGGCCGCCAGGCAGCTGATCCCGCTACCATCGGAGCGTTGCACGTAAGGGTTGCATTCCGCATCAAGAGGGAAGTGGCGAGCTTCTTCACTCCAGGAGCCAGGTGGGGCTTCCTGACGGATTTCCATGAGCGCTTCTTCCAGGTGTTTGCAATGAGGGCAGCGGATGTCGGTCCATTCTATAAGGTGGACGGGAGCATTGGCTGTGCCGAAGACCAAGCGTTTTGGATCAACTCCTTTGGCAATGGGCGGCGAATTGCGATAGATCAACATGGAATCGCTGACGGATTGTTGGACGGGGGGAGGGAGGGATTTCAGGAATTCCGCAAGTGGATCCTTGGCTGTGGCTGTGTTGCCAGCCTTTGTGGCGGGTTCGGCGGCCATCAGGTATGGAGAGGCTAAAAGGGTGGCCGCGAACAAAAGAGCCGCAAGCACTGCTTTCACCGGGGTGGTGGCTGAGGTGGTCGCTCCAGGGTGGGCTGAATAGGGTTTCATAGCGATATTATCCTTCGTTCGGTGGCGGCTTTTTTCACTGTAGCAAATTTTTTGCCGCCAGAACAATATCGCAATCGATCATTTTTAGGTTTCACATCGTCTATGGCGCAAATAGCGAGAGAATCCCGAAAATGGTGGTCGCCTGTTTTTGGCTGACCAGATTTTTCAGGCAGCTATGGCTGCAATGAATCTTCTGTTCCCCTCGCTGCCGCGCTCTCTTTGCTCTTTAAATTGAGGGCAATAATGGCGCCTGCGAGGCCGCCCATTGCGAATGACACTATGATTGCTTCTGCAAGTAACTCTATCATTGCCGTATTTCCTGGATAAAAGACTTGTGTTCACGCGGAATTTTTCAAAAAACCGCTTCTATTGATAATAGCGGCTGTCTGATATGGAATTTTTAGCGGGCAAGAAAAAATATTTTGGAGATTGAAATGATTTGACTGGAGCGGTGATTTTTTAATCAGGTTGTAAATTATTTGTCCGTGCTGGACGATATAATATATAAATAAGGAGGTCGCCCTATAACAGGGAAGGGGGCAGCAGAGTGACTGATAATCTATGAAATACAGTATGGTTATGCAAATGAGTTGCTACGAGGCCAATTTCGAACGCCTGATGTGGCTTATTCCAGATATCCAAAGCATGGAAGGCTTGGCCTTGTCCGAGGGGCGGGACTTGATGGATCTGCAATTAGAAGTTGTGGAGCGTTGCAGGTACACGCTGACCATAGCGCTGACCCATTATTTTCGTTCTGACGGGGCATTGGTGTCTGATCCATATATGAAAATCCGTATTTACCTCGATGCGAGGGTGGCGGAGGTATTAAATTATCAAAATCACCGGTTCCAGCTCTTTCGCCCTTCATCCATCCTTGATGAGTTGAATTTGCACGAAAAGCGGCAAATCAATAAATTTCTTGGGGAATGGCTGGATTACTGCATATCTCAGGGGCATAACTTCCTCCCGGAAGCGCGATACACCAATGTGTAATATCAAGATTTATCCATTTTTCGCCCATCCACATTTTATTCGTTCCTGGCAACCCCTCCGATCGTCGTTTTTAGGTTAAAATAAAGAGCTTTTTTGCCTGTTTTTTAGGTTAGATCTGGTTGCGCGCGTAAAGCGAAGATGACGTGCTTTTTTGTGTAATGGGGTTGAGGGTTTCCATGGATAGTGCACTGCTGCTAAAGGCGTTGATCCTTGGCATTATTGAGGGGTTGACCGAGTTTCTTCCGGTATCGTCAACAGGCCATCTGATTATTATGAATGACCTGCTCGATTTCACGGGGGAGCGCGCCAAGACGTTTGATATTTTTATCCAGCTCGGTGCTGTATTGGGCGTGGTATGGTGTTACCGGCGCAAGGTGTTCAGCGTGTTGGGGGGGTTGAATCAGCCGCCGGCGCAGCGCTTTGTTTTGAATCTCGCTATCGCTTTCCTTCCGGCAGCATGCGTGGGGTTTTTATTTCATAATGCGATTAAAGCCTATTTGTTTAATCCGGTGAGCGTTGCTATAGCCCTGATTGCGGGTGGCGTCATTATTTTGCTGATCGAGCGTCGCCAGTTTCAGCCACGGGTAATGAGTGTTGATGATTTACGTCCTATGGATGCGTTAAAGGTTGGCTTTGCACAGATGCTGGCGCTCTTTCCGGGGGTGTCGCGATCTGGGTCAACCATTATGGGAGGACTGCTGAGTGGTTTGTCGCGTACCGCCGCTACTGAGTTTTCATTTTTCCTTGCCATGCCTACCATGTTCGCGGCAACGCTCTATGAGCTATACAAAAGCCGGGAGCTTTTGCACGCAGAGGATGGGGCAATTTTTGCTACCGGTTTCATCGCTGCTTTTCTGACCGCTCTGGTGGTGGTGAAGTTGTTTCTGGCCTATGTGGCGCGCCATGATTTCACGGTATTCGCCTACTACCGCATCGTTTTCGGGGTGCTGGTATTGCTCTATTTCTGGTAAAGCCCTGTGATTGAAAAGATCATTACCCTGCTTGCAGGTTTTATCATAGCCACCATTTCCCGTTTGGGTTATGGCGGCATTGTATTGCTTATGGCAATCGAGAGCGCATGCATCCCTTTGCCCTCGGAAATCATCATGCCATTTGCAGGTTACCTGGTATTTACAGGTGAAATGCAGTTATGGCTGGTAGCGCTAGCGGGCGCGGTGGGCTGTGTGCTGGGTTCGCTGGTGGCCTATTATGCCGGCGCATGGGGTGGGCGGCCACTGGTGGAGAAATATGGCAAATATATACTCGTGTCGCATCACGATCTGGCTTTGGCGGATCGCTGGTTTCAGCGCTACGGTGATATCACCATTTTTGCAGGCCGTTTGCTGCCGGTGATACGAACTTTTATCGCCTTTCCCGCTGGCATAAGCCGCATGTCTATGGGGCGTTTTGCTGTTTATACATTTGTTGGTTCCTATATTTGGTGCTGGGGATTGGCCTGGGTTGGCATGAAGCTCGGTCAGAGCTGGAATACACTAGGTGTATATTTTCATCGTTTCGATGCGATCATCGGCGTTATCCTGGTGATTGCTCTTGTCTGGTATGTGCGCCGCCACCTCAATCACCGCAAGCTCTGATCCATTTTTATTTTCTAATATTTAACTCTTTGATTCTCCTGCCGTAAAAAATCCGATAGCGATTTGTGCGCACAAGGTGTGCGCAGATTGCGCTTCTCCCCGCCTTTCTTGGCAAGATCCCCCGTTAAAGTTTTGTAACCTTCTGCCGCTGATTAGCGGGGTAGGTTTCAATTGCTGCTTCGTTGTGTTTCCGTCTGGGAAAAGGACACTCTACATATGTTATCTCTGATCAACCGCATTCCTGTGCTTAATCGTCTTCCTGTTCTGGCCAAGGTGAATTTGACCATCGCCATGATTTTTCTGCTGGTGGTGGGTTCGGTGACGTTTTATTCCGCTAAGAGTGAAAAAGCGCGCATCCTGGATCTGGCGACGAACCACACCAAGGATATGACAAATTCTTACTTTGATGCCCTGAATACCCTTATGTTGACGGGCACCATGTCACAACGCGATATCTTGCGCAAGAAGGCGTTAAGGCGGCATGGTGTTTTGGATGCGCGTGTCGTGCGCGGTGAACCCGTTAATAATCAGTTTGGGCCAGGGCGCGCCGAGGAAAAGCCAATTGATGATCTTGACTTTAAAGCGCTGCGCGGTGAGCAGGTTGTCCAGGTGGATAAACATCAGGAAGGCCGTGCATTGACAGTGGTTACTCCCTTCCGTGCTACGGAAAATACCAATGATGTGAATTGCCTTGCCTGTCATAACGTACCGGCTGGCAGTGTGAATGGCGCGGTACGGGTGACCTATTCGCTGGCGGATATGGACTCTAATGTTGAGCGTGGCTTGTGGATTGGTGCAGGCGCGAATCTGGTGTTAATGACGCTGGGATTGATCCTGGCCAGCTTCCTGTTGCGCAGCTGGATTACCCGCCCCCTGGCGGGATTGATTGATGTTGTGGAACGGCGTGCCAGCGGTGATATCGGAGCTCGAGTTAGTGTCTCCAGTGCTGATGAAATAGGCCACCTGGGACAGGCATTTAATGCCATGGCTGACAAGATGGATGAAGCAGATGCGCGCGAGCGAGAAACCACGCAGGATTTAAGAAATAAAGTAAATATCTTGCTTGAAGTGGTGAATAAGGCGGCTAAGGGTGATTTGACGGGAAAGATCACCTTTTCTGGTGACGACGCAATAGGCGAACTCGCAGCCGGATTGCAGGGCATGGTCGATAATTTGAGGTTATCCATCGAAGAGAAACGTGTGGCGATGGATGATCTCAAGACTAAAGTGGATAGTATTTCCTCCGTGGTGGCTAAGGCTGCCGAAGGCGATTTGACAGGAAAAATACAGGTACGCGGTGAAGACGCCATTGGGCAATTGGCTGGTGGTGTGCAACGTATGATGGATAACCTGAACGTTCTGGTGGCCCAGGTACAGCGATCAGGAATTCAGGTGACATCATCCAGCACGGAGATCGCAGCCACCGCAAGGCAGCAGGAGGCGACGATGACTGAGCAGGTCGCGACGGTGAATGAGATCGTGGCAACATCGACAGAGATTTCCGCAACCACGAAAGAGCTGACAAATACCATGGATGCAGTTTCAAGGGTGGCGGAAAGTACCGCCGAGTCTGCGGCCAGCGGCCAGAATGCGCTTGTGAAAATGGAAGATACCATGCGCAAGATGGTCGAGGCATCGGCTTCCATTGCATCCAAGCTCGAAGTGCTCAGCGAAAAGGCCAGCAACATCAATACAGTGGTGACGACCATTTCCAAGGTGGCCGATCAGACAAATCTGCTTTCGCTGAATGCGGCCATCGAGGCGGAGAAAGCCGGTGAATATGGCCTTGGATTCTCGGTTGTTGCAACAGAAATCCGCCGCCTTGCCGATCAGACTGCTGTTGCCACATGGGATATCGAGCAAATGATCAAGGAGATGCAATCCGCGGTTAACGCGGGTGTGATGAGTGTCGATAAATTCTCCGATGAGGTACGCCGTAGTGTTGAGGATGTGCGCCAGGTTGGATCCCAATTGACGCATATTATCGATCAAGTGCAAGCGTTAACGCCACGTTTTGAGATGGTTAATGACAGCATGCATCAACAATCGCAGGGTGCCGATCAGATTAAGCAGGCGATTGTACAGTTGAGTGAGTCTGCACAGCAGACGGTGGAATCGCTACGTCAGTCAAATGTTGTCATAGACAGGCTGAATGATGCGGCTCATGGTTTGCAGAGTGGTGTTTCACGTTTCAAGGTTTTAAGTGCCCCCTGATTATCCGAAAAACGGAACTGCGAATATGATGTTTCTGCATTTTGTGGTTGGTAAGGATAGCTACGTACTTGACGTGGCTCAGATCGTTGAGGTTGTACCTTATGTTACGTTAAAGAATATTCCGCGTGCACCAGGTTATGTGGCAGGGTTGCTCAACTACCGGGGAAAGAGTGTCCCGGTCATTGATCTGACCGCTTTGATGACAGGAAGAGTTTCGCGTTCTTGGTTGAGCAGCCGGATTATTTTGGTAAATTTTCATGGAGAGAATGAGGGACCGCCTATTTTTGCACTATTGGCGGAAAGGGTTTCCACGACTATCAAATTTCCTGAGTCAGACTTTTATCCGGCGGGAGTGGATGCGGGTGATACGGAATTCCTTGGGGATGTAGCAATTTATCAGGGGAATATTATTCAGCGTATTAATATAGGTAAGTTATTGCCCGTGCAGGTGTATAGGGCGTTATTCCCTTCCGGGGATGAGATCGGTAGCGTTGCAAGTGATAGCGAGGGATACGTCAGTGATGGCGGCGATAGAAGCCCTGCTTGAAAAGACCATAGGGCTGGATAGCACATCCGTAGGCTCCGCTACTGTTATGAGAGCAGTGCGCCGGCGCATGGAATCGTGCCAGATAGATAATGATGATGCTTACCTTGAGTTGTTGAATAACTCTGCGAACGAATTGCAGGAACTGATTGACGAGGTCACCGTCCCTGAAACCTGGTTCTTTCGCGATCTTGAACCTTTTCGTTTACTTGCAGAGCATGTTTCACAGGAGTGGTTGACCGCCAATGATGGAAGGGTTTTGCGTGTATTAAGTGTTCCCTGTTCAAGCGGTGAAGAGCCCTATTCAATCGCAATGATATTGTCTGACATAGGTCTGGAGCGAGGAAAGTTTCGTATTGATGCGGTGGATATTAGTGCGCGCATAGTGAATCGGGCGAAGCGTGGCGCCTATGGACGAAACTCATTCCGTGGAGATGAAGGAGATGCACGCGACCGCCATTTTAAAAAAGTTGATGACAGCTATGAATTGAACGAGATTATTCGCGGATCGGTCAATTTTAGGTGTGGAAATGTGCTTGATGATGGATTTCTGTTCGGTAGTGAAATATATGATGTCATTTTTTGCCGTAATCTGCTCATTTATTTTGACCGTTCAACCCAGAGTAAAGTATTAAAAAAATTACATGGTTTATTGACGCCAACAGGATTACTTTTTTTGGGCCATGCTGAAGGTGGTTGCGTTGATAATACGATGTTCAAATTTGTGCGTCGTAGCGGTGCATTCGCCTATCATAAAACTATGCCGTCCAAAGAGTATTCTTCTTCCTATGACTCCCCGCTTCCGGTAAAGGCGCGTGACGTTTTAAACGCGCAGATTAAATCACCTTCACGGCAGGCGGCTATCCCCAGGTCAAATAATGTTGGCGCCTTGTTTACATCCGATATAACAACGGTGCGAACTGAGGAAGATCTGATAGAGGAAGCCAAGCGACATGCCGATCATGGAAATTTTGCATTGGCCGGAGCTCTGTGTGAGGACTGTCTAAAGAACTATTCCTACTCGGCCTCCGCTTATTATCTTTTGGGTGTGATACGCGAGGCGGAAGGGAATTCAATTTTGGCGAATGAGCTTTTTCACAAGGCAGTTTATCTTGATCCAAAACACCATCAGGCGCTGATTCATCTTGCCGTGCATGCCGAAAAACAAGGTGATATGAAATCTGGCGCGGGTTATCGCGCCCGTGTCCAGAGAATCATGACGGTTGATAAAAAACAAATATCCGTCTCTTCTAAGAGTTAATTATCATGGATCATAATTTCGACATCAATGATTGCTGGAACAAGATCGGAGTGTGGGGGCGCGAGATGCCACGATGCCCTGAGCTGGAGAGTGTTGTTCATTGCATTAACTGTAAAGTTTATGCCGATGCAGGGCGAAGATTGTTGGATCGTAATGCGCCTGCTGAATATATAGACGAAAGAACAGCGGAGGTGATCAAGGAGGGGAAAAAAAACCAGAATCGCAATACCTTGTCGGTAGTTGTTTTTAGGGTGGGGGATGAGTGGCTTGGATTGCCGACAAATATATTTCAAGAGGTTGTCGAATTCCGCAAGATACACAGTATTCCACACCGGCGTGGCAAGATATTGCGTGGTTTGGTGAACATACGCGGCGAGTTGCAGTTGTGCGTTTCTCTGGGGAAATTGCTCGGCATCCGGTGCGGAGAGGTGCATGGCAATAATGTTATCAACGGTGTCTATGAACGTATGATGCTGATCTCCAAAGGCGATGCCCGTTACGTGTTTCCGGTGGGGGAGGTGAGGGGCATTTTGCGGTATGCCCAGATGGAATTATTGAGCCAGCCCGCTACGGCGCTACATAATGCCAATAATTATTTATGCGGCATGCTGCACTGGAACGAGAAAGGCCAGGAGAGGCACATTGGTTGCCTGGATGAAAACCTGCTGTTTACTTCCCTTGAACGGGGGGTTGCATGACGGATCTTGGCAGTTTTTCCATGATGGATCTGTTTCGCGTAGAGGCCGAACAGCAGACGGCAGTGTTGATTGAAGGGTTGTTATTGCTTGAAAAGGCGCCTGCTGCACCAGATCATCTTGAGTCATTAATGCGTGCGGCGCATTCCATCAAGGGTGCTGCTCGTCTTGTTGGCGTGCCGGCGGTGGTCAGCATTGCACATCTGATGGAAGATGGTTTGGTGGCCTCCCAGCAGGGAAAGATTGTGTTCACTGCTGATCATGTCGACGCATTGCTGAAGGGCGTTGATATGATATCCCGTATTGCCGCTCTGAATGATTCAGCCGATGCTTGGGTTAGCGAGAATCAGGGTGAGTTTGATGCCCTGCTTAACGCGTTGGGTGGGATATTGAGTTCGCCGCCCGTGGCGACGAGCGGCAGCCATATTGCATCTTCTCCAAATATCGCATTTGTTGATACCCCGGTTTCTGCCGGAATTGCCGGGACGGCTGGAGATCATGGTGGTGGTTGGAGCGATTTATCGATGTTGTCGTTGTTCCGTACGGAGGTGGAACAGCAGGCGATGGTATTGACGGATGGTTTATTGGCGCTGGAGCAAGATCCTGCATCAGTAAAACATTTTGAACCGTTAATGCGCGCGGCGCATTCGATTAAAGGTGCTGCGCGTTTGGTAGGCGTGCAGGCAGCGGTTAAGGTTGCGCATCGCATGGAAGATGTTTTTGTCGCCGCGCAGGAAGGAAAAATCGTGCTAGATGCTGACCATGTTGACGCACTCCTGAAAGGTGTGGACATGATCTCGCGCATTGCGATGCTGGAAGGTCCGGCTGATGCGTGGGTGAGCCAGCATCAGGTGGAATACGATGGTTTGCTGGTATTTTTTGATGCCATTCTTCAATGCGAAAAACATCCTGCGAAGCCGGTACAGACACCCGTTGCTCAGCCCGCTGCGCCAACCCCTTTTGTTTCTTCCGTGAAGGAGGCGGATGCGCCCGCCAAGGGCAAGGTGTTACGGATCAGTTCTGAACAGTTGAATCGCTTGATGGGTCTGGCGGGCGAGTCGATGGTGGAGTCGCGTTGGGTGCGTCCTTATACGGAATCAATGTTAAGGCTTAAGCGCAGGCAATCCGAGCTGATTTCTCTGCTCGATGGTTTGCGGGATTTATTGGATACAGGGCAGCGCGATGAGCAGGTGCAAGTGAAGTTGCGTGAGGCGCAACGAAAAATTGCCGGCAGCCGTGAGTTTCTTGCGGAGCGTTTGGCTGAGTTGGAGGCATTCGATAACCGCTTGAATAATCTTTCCTGGCGCCTGCGCCGTGAAGTGATCGCCAGCCGCATGCGTCCCTTCGCTGACGGTATTCATGGTTTTTCACGCATGGTACGTGATGTGGCACGTTCGTTGGGTAAGGATGTGCAGTTGGATATTGCCGGGCAAGAGACCATGGTGGACAGGGAAATTCTGGAAAAGCTTGAGGCGCCTCTTAACCACTTGTTGCGCAATGCCGTTGATCATGGTGTTGAGATGCCCGATGAACGTATCAAGGCAGGTAAACCGGCAAAAGGTACACTGCGTTTATCTGCCTATCACCAGGCGGGCATGTTGTCCATTGTTCTGGATGATGATGGACGGGGTGTGGATCTTGATAGACTCCGGAAAAAGGTGCTTGATCGTGGCTTGGTGAGCCCTGAAATGGCAGCTAAACTCAGCGAGGCGGAGCTGCTCGAATTTTTGTTCCTGCCGGGATTTACAACGAGGGACGTTGTCAGTGAAATTTCCGGACGTGGCGTAGGGCTTGATGTGGTGCATGATACCGTCCAGGAGATGCGCGGCACGGTAAGAGTTATTTCACAGATGGGCAATGGCACGCGTTTTCATATGCAATTACCATTGACCTTGTCGGTGATTCCAGCGTTGCTAGTGGAAATCGCAGGGGAGCCGTATGCCTTTCCCTTGACCCGCATTGAGCGTATTTTCCGGCCTGAAAATACAGAGATAGAGTCTGTTGAAGGGCACCAATTCACAAGCATTGGTGGGCAACGTGTCGGTCTGGTATCAGCTTCGCAGATCCTGGGAGCAGAGAGTGTTGCGGAGTCGCCGAGCGCGCTCTCCGTGGTGGTTTTGGCGGACCGTGATGACAAATATGGCCTCGTGGTGGAACGTTTTATTGGTGAACGCGATCTGGTGGTGCACGTGTTGCCACCGCGCCTGGGCAAGGTGACGGACATCAGCGCCGCTGCTCTGATGGAAGATGGTTCGCCGGTGCTCATTATCGATGTGGATGACATACTGCATTCGATTAAAGAGATGGCACAGGAGGGGCGACTGAGCCGCATCGGGGATGATACGGGTGGCGCACAAGACCAGGCGCACGGTAAGCGCATTCTTGTGGTGGACGACTCAATCACAGTGCGTGAAGTAGAGCGCAACCTGCTGGAGTCGATTGGTTATGAAGTTGATGTTGCGGTGGATGGCATGGATGGCTGGAATACCGTGCGTGGTGGTGATTATAACTTGGTGATTACCGATGTGGATATGCCGCGTATGGATGGTATAGAGCTGGTGCGCATGATCAAGCAGGATGCTAATTTGCGGCGCATGCCAGTGATGATTGTGTCTTATAAAGACCGCGAAGAAGATCGCCGCCGCGGCCTGAATGCCGGCGCGGATTATTATTTGACAAAAGGCAGTTTTCACGACGATACCTTACGGCAAGCGGTACATGATTTGATTGGGGAACCTTTGAGATGAGAATTGCGATTGTTAATGACATGCCTCTGGCTGTAGAAAGCTTGCGTCGCGGCGTGCTGGCAACCGGCGTCCACCAGATAGCCTGGGTGGCACACGATGGCGCCGAGGCGGTGCAACGATGCGCGTCGGATACCCCGGACCTGGTGCTCATGGATTTGATGATGCCGGTGATGGATGGGGTAGAGGCAACCCGGCACATCATGGCGGCGACACCATGCCCTATTCTGATCGTAACCGGCTCAGTGGATGGTCAGTCTGCCCGCGTTTTTGAGGCGATGGGTGCGGGAGCCTTGGATGCCGTGAATACGCCGGTGCTCGGTATGCAGGGCGTTGTGCATGGCTGTGATACCTGCGAGACCTTCCAGTCAAAGATAATGACGATTGAAAAATTGACCCGTCGTGCTGTAGCTGCGCGCTGCGTTCCATTCGAGACACAGGTCAATCATGTGATTGGCGGTGATGAACGTTTGGCGGTGATTGGGTCGAGCACCGGTGGCCCGCAGGCTCTGGCAAAAATACTGTCTCATCTGCCAGCGGATTATCCCGTGCCTATTGTTATTGTCCAGCATGTTGATGCCCAGTTTGTTGGAGAGTTGAGCCGGTGGCTGGACAAGCAAACACCGTTGCACGTGCGTCTGGCGCACGAGGGTGACCACCCGGAGGTGGGTACAGTATTGATAGCGGGCACTAACGACCATTTGGTGATGTATCCCAATCAGTCGCTTGGATACACGCCGCTGCCGCGCGATCAAGTGTACCGGCCTTCGGCGGATGTGTTTTTTTGCAGTGTCGCGGAAAACTGGCGAGGGATAGCAGTGGGTGTTTTACTGACTGGCATGGGCAGGGATGGTGCGCAGGGGTTGCTGAAATTGAGGAATAAAGGCTCTCATACCATCGCCCAGGATCAGGCCAGTTGTGCCGTCTACGGTATGCCAAAGGCGGCAGCCGACCTGAATGCGGCAGTGGAGGTGCTGTCTATAGAGCTTGTCGCGCCTGCGCTTATAAAGTGTTTTCCAGAAGCGCCGATACAAGGAAAAGAGGTGTATCGTCACTATGAGTGAGAAAAATAATACAGCCACGGATATTGCGTCGACCGGATCTTCGGTGTTTGCCCGGGTATTGTTGATTGATGATCAAGCCATTGTGGGTGAGGCGCTGCGGCGCATGGTGGAAAGCGAACAGGATATTGAGTGGCAATATTGCGCGGATCCGACAAAAGCGATGGGTGTAGCCATCGAATTTCAGCCTACCGTCATCCTGCAGGATCTGGTAATGCCGGAAGTTGACGGACTGGTGTTGCTGCGATTTTTTCGTGCCAATCCGGTAACCAAGACGACGCCGATCATCGTCTTGTCGAGCAAAGAGGACCCCAAGATCAAGAGCGAGGCGTTCAAGCTGGGGGCAACCGATTACTTGGTCAAATTTCCTGATCAGATTGAAGTGATCGCCCGTATCCGCGCGCACACGCGTACTTATCTTGCCCAACAGCAGCGCGATGAGGCTTACCGTGCGTTACGCGACATGCAAGTTGAGCTGGAAAAGAAAAATGCCGAACTGCAGCGACTCTCCAGTCTGGATGGCTTAACAGGCATCGCCAACCGGCGCCGTTTCGATGAATATCTTGACCAGGAATGGCTGCGTGCCGCGCGGGATGGCAATATTTTGTCTCTGATATTAATCGATATCGATCACTTCAAGGCCTACAATGATAATTACGGTCATCAGGGAGGGGATGAGTGTCTGCGCAAAGTGGCGCGGACCCTCGATGCCACGCTAAAACGTGCCAGCGATGTGGCGGCGCGTTACGGGGGGGAGGAGTTCGCAGTGGTGTTGCCCGATACCGATCCCAGCGGCGCTGCGTTGATCGCCGAGAAACTGCGCGCCAGTGTGGATGCGTTGGGTCTGGCGCATGCGCATTCCAAAACGACTGATCACGTTACCATTAGCTTGGGGGTGGCGGGCATCGTACCCAGGGATGGCGGAAATCCTGCGGATGTGGTGAAAATGGCTGATGAGGCGCTTTATGAGGCGAAAGAATCGGGCCGCAACAGGTTCCGCATCGCCACCGCCTCGGATTCTGGTCCGGTGGATCCGGCATCTGCCGAACAAGCGGCATACTCTTATGCTATTTTAAATCAAGCAGTAGAGTCGTAGGGCGGATCCCACGCATCGATCAGGCCTCTTCGGCAACGCTGGGCTTTTTCAGCTCCGGATTGATTTTGACCGTTTTTACGGCATTACCTGTGGTTTGAATGATCTCGACAGGATAGCCCGCCAACATCAGGCTGGTGCCGGGTTCCGGTATGGTTTCCAAATATTCCAGAATCAGGCCATTGAGGGTTTTCGGGCCGTTCGTGGGAAGGTCCCAGTGCATGATTCTGTTCAATGTCCGGATATTGGCGCTGCCGTCCACCAGGTAGGTGCCGTCTTTTAATGGACGTACTTCCTTGCCGATGGCAGAAATATCGGTAGTGAATTCGCCGACGATTTCTTCAAGTATATCTTCCAGCGTCACCAATCCCTGAATGTCGCCATATTCGTCCACCACCAATGCGACGCGGCGTTTTTGTTGCTGAAAGTTCAGGAGTTGCTTGTTCAGCGGCGTGCCTTCGGGGATAAAGTAGGGTTCCTTTATCACTTGCAGCAAAGCCAGTTCGTCAAATTCGCCTTTGGCCAGCAGTGGCAGTGCATTGCGCACATGCAGAAAGCCGATGATCTGGTCGATATGGTCACGGTATACCGGGAGGCGCGTGTGCTGGCTGGTGGTTAACTGCCGGACGATGTCATCCCATTCTCCGTTAAGATCCATGCCTACTATGTCATTACGTGGGACCATGATGTCTTCCACTGTGGCTTTTTCCAGATCCATGATGCTGAGCAGCATCTTCTGGTGGCTGCGCGGCATCATGGCGCCTGCTTCGTTAATCACAGTGCGTATTTCTTCGCTTCCCAGCGTCCGGGTTGCGGTGTCCTTGGGCGAGATGCCGAACAGTTTCAACAGGCCGTTGGCCATGCCATTGACCATCCAGACCAAGGGGTAGATTAACTTCAGTAAGGGTCCCAGCACGAAGGCGCTGGGGAAGGCAATGCGCTCGGGGTGCAGCGCGGCCAGCGTCTTGGGTGCAAGGTCAGTAAAAATCAGCACCACCAGCGCAATCACAACCGTCGCTATGACAATAGTGCTCTCCTGTTCGCCAAGCAGCCGTATGGCTGTCACCGTGGTCAGGGTGGAAAGGAGCGCATTGATGAAATTACTGCCGAGCAGAATAACGCCAATCAGCCGGTCCGGCCGTTTCAGCAGAAATTGCGCACGTCTTGCGCCTGGATTGCCGGTTTTGGCTAAATGCCGCAGGCGGTAACGGTCCAGCGTCATCAGGGATATTTCGGCGGCGGAAAAAAACGCCGATAATACAATCAAAAATGCCAGTGCGCCGAATAAGACGCTTAACGGGATATCTTCCATCAGCGGTGCAGCACGAGTTCCAGCACCAACTTGCTGCCGAAGTAGGCCAGCATCAATGCCACCGCGCCGCTGATCGTCCAGCGGATCGCCGTGCGCCCGCGCCAGCCGAAACGCCAGCGCCCCCACAACAGCACGGCAAAGACCAGCCACGCGATGATGGAGAGTACAGTCTTATGCACTAGATGCTGAGCGAACAGGTTTTCCAGAAAAAACATGCCCGTGATCAAGGACAGGCTTTGCAGTATGAATCCCGCCCCGATCATCTGGAACAGTAGTGTTTCCATGGTTTGCAGCGGCGGCAGCGCACGTATGAACCCGCCAGGCTGCCGGGCGCGCAGGTATTTATCCTGAATGGCGAGGAGAACGGCCTGCATTGCGGCAATGCTGAGCAGGCTATACGCGAGTATCGAAATCAGAATGTGTGCCTGAATGCCTGGGGTGGTTTTTTCCAAGAACAGATGTTGGGATGGGAAAGTGATCTCCAGCGCGATGGCCAAACCGGCCAGCGGGAAGATGGCGATGCCCAGGTTTTCGACCGGTTTTGTAACAGAGGCCAGCAGCACCAGTAGCGCAATCAGCCAGGAGAGAAGTGAAAACGCATTAAAGAAGCCGAGGTTTAGCCCCAATGCGGTAAACAGGCCTTGATACAAGGCAATGGCGTGCATCACAACGGCGACCATGCCCATGGTGATCAATCCCCCTCTGGAGACCGGCGCATTTTCCCTCTTGTAGAGTGAGAATGCGAGCAGGAAGCCTGTCAAGCAATACAAAATAACGGCGGCAAAGCTGATTACAATAGTACTCATGTTTCCGTGGCTCGATCTACAATTTGAGATAATCTCATATCTGCATCTGTCATTGAAGGGGTAGTCTCATGTTTCGGGATAAATCGGCCGATGTAATGGAGTGTGGGCTTTAGAGATCCGCCAAAGAGGCATATCTCTTTGGCTCAAGCCTCATGTATAGTCAGGAGCAGTGGAGAAATGATGGGAAAACGGGACGGTGACACATGAATGTGCGCGTGTTGGGGGCGAGCGGGGGAGTTGGAACTGGGCTTAGAACCACGTCCCTGTTGATCGACGGGGATATCCTTATCGACGCGGGGAGCGGTGTGGGGGAGTTAAGCCTTGACGAAATGGCTGCCATCCGCCACATATTCATAACACATTCCCATCTTGATCACGTTGCCTTTCTGCCGCTGCTGCTGGACAGTATCTTCGACTGCATACACGATCCTATCGTAGTTCATGGTCAGGGCGCTACCCTGCGGGCGTTGCAAGAGCATATTTTCAACTGGGTGATTTGGCCCGATTTTGCCAGATTGCCCAGCCTCGAAAAGCCTGTGCTGCGCTATGAAGTCATGGCCCCCGGCGAAGTTTGCGCAATAGCGGGGCGAACGCTGGAAATGATTTCTGTCAATCACACGGTTCCGGGCGTCGGCTATTATGTTGAATGTCCCACCGGCGCCTTCGCCTTCACTGGGGATACCACCAGCAACGACAGTTTGTGGAGCGCGCTGAATGCCCATCAACGCCTGGATGTGCTCATTGTCGAAGCGGCATTCGCCAATCACAATCTGGAGCTTAGCCGCCTGGCTCATCATTATTGTCCAGTATTGCTGGCGGAAGACATGGTAAAGCTGCGCCATGACCCCGTAGTGTATATCACTCACAACAAACCCGGTGACGAAGAGATCATCTTTGCCGAATGCCAGGCCGCCATGGCTGGGCGCAATCTGCGGCGGTTGCAGGGCGGGGAGATGATTCGTTTATAACGGACGTGATGCACGGACCTGTGCCTGACAACCCTCTTCATCTATGTCAATAACCCCATCTGTTTTTCGTGCCTTTCGTGTTTTTCGTGGACGCTACGCACATCAGAGCTAGGCGAAACTTCCAGAACATTGCTATGATCCAGTCATGAAATATCATGACCTGCGTGACTTCATCGCCAAACTGGAGAAAGAGGGGGAGCTCAAGCGCATCACCCTCGAAGTTGATCCCATTCTTGAGATGACCGAGATCTGCGACCGCACCCTGCGGGCGGGCGGGCCGGCGTTGTTGTTTGAAAATCCCAAGGGTTACGCCATCCCTGTGCTCGGCAATCTGTTTGGCACGCCGCGCCGTGTTGCATTGGGAATGGGGGAGGACTCGGTCGAGGCGCTGCGCGAGGTGGGCAAGCTGCTGGCCTTTTTGAAGGAGCCAGAACCGCCCAAAGGGATGCGGGATGCCTGGGATAAATTGCCGATCTTCAAGCAGGTGTTGAACATGGCACCCAAGGTAGTAAGCCGCGCCGCTTGCCAGGAAAATGTCATTGAGGCGGCGGACGTCGATCTGTCCACGCTGCCCATTCAGACCTGCTGGCCGGGGGACGCAGGGCCGCTCATCACCTGGGCGCTGGTGGTGACTAAGGGGCCGCATAAGGAGCGGCAGAATCTGGGGATCTATCGCCAGCAGGTGATCGGGCGCAACAAGGTCATCATGCGCTGGCTATCGCACCGCGGCGGGGCTTTGGATTTTCGCGAGTGGCAGCTTGCCCATCCCGGCGAGCGTTTTCCGGTGGCGGTAGCGCTGGGCGCAGATCCGGCGACGATACTCGGCGCGGTAACGCCGGTGCCGGATACGCTGTCCGAATACGCCTTTGCCGGGCTGCTGCGCGGTGCCAAGACCGAGTTGGTGAAGTGCCAGACCAATGATTTGCAGGTGCCCGCCAGTGCCGAGTTCGTGCTGGAAGGATACATTGAGCCGGGTGAAGAGGCCCCCGAAGGACCGTTTGGCGACCACACTGGTTACTACAATGAAGTGGACACTTTCCCGGTGTTTACTGTCGAGCGTATTACCCACCGCGACAATCCCATTTATCACAGCACTTATACCGGCAGGCCGCCGGACGAACCCGCAGTGCTGGGCGTGGCGCTCAATGAAGTGTTCGTGCCAATTCTGCAAAAGCAGTTCCCGGAGATCGTCGATTTCTATCTGCCGCCCGAGGGTTGCTCCTACCGCCTGGCGGTGGTCAGCATGCGCAAACAATACCCTGGCCACGCCAAGCGCGTGATGCTGGGTGTATGGTCGTTCCTGCGCCAATTTATGTACACCAAGTTCGTCATTGTCACGGATGAGGATGTGAACGTGCGCGACTGGAAGGACGTGATCTGGGCGATGACCACGCGCATGGATCCCGGGCGTGACACCACCATTATCGAGAACACGCCCATTGATTATCTGGACTTTGCATCGCCGGTGTCGGGCCTGGGTTCCAAGATCGGTTTCGATGCCACCAACAAATGGAGGGGTGAAACCAGCCGCGAGTGGGGTCAGCCGATCAGCATGAGCGAGGAAGTGAAGCATCGTGTGGACGCAATGTGGCAAACTTTGGGGATTTTCGATGATAATAATCAATAATTGGGTATTGCTATCCGTTCGTTCCTGTGTAATATGAGACAGTCAGCGTTTAGGCCATGTTGTTCGTCTTTGTGGTTTTTCAAGGCACATTCACAACGGCGGTGATGGGGGAAGATGATGTCCGTGCCGGACGAAATCATCTCGAGGCGCCGATGAGTGGAAGGTTTTAGAAATAAAATCTTGTTCAATTTTATAAAAGTGTGGAGAATATGAGAGATGTATAAAGTAGCAAAAGCCAGTTTCGCTGCATTGTCATTGCCGGCTTTCCTTTTTGCGGGACAAGCCATGGCAGCAAACACTCATGATGCTCACTCGGCTGCCGCCGCAGGGAACGAAAAGGAGCAAATCAGGGCGATCGTCAAGAACATCGTGGTTGATAACCAAAGTTTCGTCAACGCAAACAAGGCATCTCACTTTGCCGAGCACATCAAAGGGCAGAAGCCCCGCGCCACGGTTGTGACCTGCTCCGACTCGCGCGTCCATACCCATGCGCTGGACAAAGACCCCGAGGGCGATTTGTTCATGGTGCGTGATATCGGCAACCAGATAACGACAGCCGAGGGCTCCGTCGAATACGGCGTGCGTCATTTGCACACGCCATTGTTGCTGGTGATCGGCCATTCCGCTTGCGGCGCGGTGAAGGCGGCGATGGGTGATTACTCCAGCATAGAGGCGCCTATCAAACGTGAGCTCGACACGATCAAAGTGCCCGGTAAGAACGCAGGTGACAATAAAGAGGTAATGACCAGCGTGGAGGCAAACGTCAACAACCAGATTGCTTTCGCCCTTCAGAAATTCGCCGCCGAAGTCAAGGAAGGCAAGCTGGCGGTCATGGGTGGTGTTTACGACTTCCGCAATGATTACAACCTGGGACATGGCAAGCTGGTAATCACCAATGTCAACGGTGACACGGACCCGACCAAGATCAAGGCCGCAGGTATCTTGCCTACTACTAAGTAATCCGCGTCTGTAGTTGCTGTATCACGCCCGGCACTGGTTCTACACTGGTGCCGGGCGTTTTTGATTTACACTGCGATGTTACGCGCCATCCACGAAAGTCACGAAAAATAGTGGGAAAACTTGGCGCATGAATGCGATTGGTTTTTCCGGCAGCATCGCTTGCTATCCAAAAGAGGGGCGCGAGCATATTGTGCTGCGAGACTTGTTCGTGTTTTTAGGCTTAAGGTTTATCAGGCAAACAAGCCGCTAAGCCGGATTCCAGGCCGGGATAAAGCAATTCCACCCCCAACTCCTCGCGCATCTTGCGGTTGTCGATACGCCGCGATTCTTCGATAAACGACAGCATGCCCGGTGTCAGGCGTTGACGTGCCTCTGCCATGCTCACGGCGGGGGGGCGCGGCAGGTCAAGCAGGTCTGCAACACGGTAAAAATAATCAGTCATTGAAGTCGGGTGACCGTCACTGACGTTGTAGATTGCGTCAGCCCGTCCTTTCCCGGCTGCGGCGATGCAGACGCGTGCCAGGTCATCGGCGTGGATGCGGTTGCTGTAGGGTGCTTCTTCCTCGCGCACCACTGGGGCACCTTGTCTGATGCGTTCCACCGGCAGGCGGCCTGGCCCGTAAATTCCCGGTACGCGCAGGATCACCACGGGCACTCCCGTGGCGCGGTGCCAGTCGTGCAGCGCGTCTTCGGCGTCGAGGCGCCGCGCGCCGCGCGCGCTGCGTGGATTCGCTGGTGTCTCTTCCGTGACCCATGTCCCCTGGCAGTCGCCATACACGCCAGTGGTGCTGATATACACAACGCGGGTTGGCCCATTTGATGGGGATAGCGCAGAGAGCGTGGCACGCATGCGTGGATCGCCCTGCCCGTCGCCGGGCGGCGGGGCGAAATAGAACAGTACCGAGTCTTTGACCGGAAGATCACGCAGCGTATCGGGTCGATCCAGGTCGCCACTAACGGGAGTAATACCGATTTCAGCCAGCGATTGCGCGCGCTCCGCAGAACGGGCCAGCGCGCTCACCGAGCCGCCTGCTGCTCGCCAGAGCTTTGCTACTCGTTGGCCGATGTCGCCGCAGCCGATGATAAATGCATGATTCACGAGATGCTCCAGTGTAAAATTAGGCAACAACAGCATACCAAGGTTAGCCCATGCGTTTCAAAGTCCATATCCATCCCGGAGACCGTGATTTCATCGTTGACCCAGGCGAGACACTCATCGACGCCGCTGTGCGTCAGGGCGTGCCGCTGCCTTACGGTTGCCGCAATGGCCAGTGCGGGGCGTGCAAGGGAAAGATTCTGGAGGGCCGCGTCGATTACGGAGATTTTTCCCCGCACGCCTTGAGCGAACAGGAAATTAATGCGGGCATGGCGCTGTTCTGCAAAGCAAAGCCACTGACCGATATAGCAATTGAGCCGCGTAGCGGCCATGCTTCGCAGGATGTCGTGGTGAAGAAGCTGCCATGCCGGGTGGAAAAAATGGAGCTTCTCTCGCCCGAGGTGATGCGCCTGCATCTCAAGCTGCCCAACACCGAGCGTTTGCAGTATGCCGCGGGGCAATACATCAATATCATTCTGCGCGATGGGCGCAGGCGCAGCTTCTCGATTGCCAACCCTCCGCATGAGCCGGGGTTCATTGAGCTGCATATTGGCCTGGTCGAGGGCGGGGAGTTCACCGGGCACGTGTTCAACGGTATGAAGGAAAAAGATATCCTGCGTATCGAGGGGCCGCTGGGTGACTTCACTCTACGCAAGGAGTCGGTGCGGCCCATTATTCTCATGGCGGCAGGCACGGGCTTTGCGCCCATCAAAGGCATTGTTGAGGACGCGCTGACGCAGGGTGTGCATCGTCCCCTATACCTTTACCGGGGCGCATCCACGAAACAGGATCTTTATCTGGACAGGATTGTGCGCGGCTGGGTGAGCGAGGTCGAAAATCTCGAATACGCGCCGGTGCTGTCCCGGCCCGAAGCGGATGATAGCTGGCGTGGCAGGCGCGGCTACGTGCAGGATGCGGTGGCTGGGGATTTTTCTGACCTGAGCGCTTTTGAAGTCTATGCCAGCGGCTCGCCAGCCATGGTCAACGCCGCGCGGGAAACCTGCCTTGCACGCGGCTTGCCGCGCGAACATTTTTATTTTGATGCCTTTGAGTTTGGGGAGCGTTGACAGGTTTAACCCGCCATTTCTAAATCAATCGTAGGGTGCGTCATACGCACCAATGATTGTGGTGCGTATGACGCACCCTACATATAGCTATAAGCCCGGCAGGCTGTCAGCTAAAGAACATCCTCTCATCAACCGATAACAGAAGCATGTCTCTCCTGGATAGGCGCTTCTGTTGTCATGGTCGACAAAACTCTCACTCATCCTGAACACAGGCAAACGCGCCGTGGCGTGCGTTCCACGGCGATCACCGCACTATTTGTTCTGCTAGGCGCCTGCCTGTCTCATGACAGCATGGAGAGCATGTCATTGAGCCGGGGATATGCGGGTTCTCCAGTGCGCGCGGCAACATGGACTCAAGGCCGCGAACCGGACAAGATTCCCAGCAATGTCGAGGCGGCAACCGCCTCCAAGGTGGATCGTCTCTGGACCGTGCCGTATAGCCTGTCAGGCAGTGGCGTGGTGATGGGCGCCTGGGACGAAGGGGTGGCGCAGGCATCCCATCCCGATTTGGCGGGCCGTGTCACCGTGGCCGAAGGAGGCACCGTCTCTGGCCATGCCACCCACGTTGCCGGTACGCTGACCGGCTCGGGTCTTGCCTCTCCCATGGCGCGGGGCATGGCGCCAGGCGCCTCCCTGCTGTCCTATGACTATTATGGAGACATCCTGGGGCAGCAGGTTGAGGCGCAGGCATTGAAGGGGATGGCGCTGAGCAATCACTCCTGGGACTATGCCATCGGCTGGCAATACAACCGCTACGGGGGAGGCAAGTGGGTATGGTACGGCGGGGCTAACAATCTCAAGGATCCGGACTTCGGCGCCTATGGCCATGTTACGCGCCTGTGGGATCAGCTTGTCGCCGATCATGCGCTGATTGTTGTCAAATCGGCGGGTAACGACCGTAGCGACACTGGTGCGGGTAACGCCGCCCACTACCACATCGGCGACTCATCCACTCTGTATGCCGATGAACACGCGCCGGATGGCGACTATAATAGCATCGGGCTGGTGGGCACCGCCAAGAATATCATCACCGTCGGCGCGGTGGACCAGGCCGGAGGGATGACCTCTTTCAGCTCCTGGGGACCCACTGATGATGGCCGCATCAAGCCCGATATCGTCGCCAATGGGGTGGGAGTGTACTCAACTTACCTGAATAACGGCTACACCCGCCTGAGCGGCACGTCGATGGCCACGCCCACGGTGAGCGGGGCCGTGGCGCTGGTCATCGAGCGCTATCGCGCCAAAGCCAATGGCCAGACGCCATCTCCGCATATGATCAAGGCCCTGCTCGCCCACACCGCCCAGGATCTGGGCAATAAAGGCCCTGACTATGCCTATGGGTGGGGGCTGCTGGATGCCCAGGCCGCTACAGGCATCGTCAGCGCCGGTGTTGGCGACGGGCGGCGCATGGACACCGGCAGCGTGACGGACGGCACCGAACAGGTGCTCCCCCTCACGGTGCCGGAATCGGCGCCCAGGCTAAAGGTCACCATCGCATGGACGGATCTTCCCGCTGCGCCGGATGCCGCCAAGGCGCTGGTCAATGACCTCGATCTTGAACTCATCGCACCCAATGGCGCGATCTACTATCCCTATAGCCTCGCAGGCCTTGCGAACCCCGCCGCCCCGGCCATCGCCAGTGGTCCCAACCGGGTGGATAATATAGAACAGGTCGAGGTCGACACCCCAATGGCCGGCGCCTGGCAATTGAAGGTCAAAGGCGCTACGGTGCGGGGCGGCCAGGCCTATGCGCTGGTGAGCAGCCTCCCCATCAACGGCAGCGCATCCCTGGCCCAGGTTTCAATAAACATCAACCAAGGTGCAACCGAGGTATCTTCAAGAAATGTCACCGTATCCCTGAATGGCAGCAGTGATGTGGGTGTCAGCGGCTACTACCTCACCGAACACCCCACCCCGCCCTCTGATGCTGATTTCACTCCGACACCCATTACCACCAACTATCAGGCGAGCCTTCCCTATACCTTGAGCGCGGGCGGCGGCAACAAGACCGTTTACGCCTGGCTGCGGGATGCCACCGGCAATGTCAGCCCGGCGGCCTCCGATACGGTTAATTTGGCCGCTACGGAGACCACTGGAGGAGGCGGTGCATTTGATATGGCCGCATTGATTTGCATGGGGATGGCGTGGTGGCTCAGTCGTGCGCGCAAAAGAAAACCGGGCGGGTAGCCCGGTTTTCTTCTTCTGCAGTCAGTGCGTATATTATTCCCTACGCCACGCTTGAAAGACGTTCCGGTATGGCGGGGGGGCTATCGCCAGGGAGGGGTGCGCGTATGGTTTGATCCATTTCGGCTAGAGCGACGAGCTGTGCCTCAAGTGCCGTGTTTTGTATCTCAAGTTCCTTGAGTTTTTCCTGAAGATTGTCCTTGGAATCATTCACCTTGTTCAAGGTTTCCATCTGCTGTTCCAGTTGCAGCTTGCTCTCATTGATCTGCTTTACCAGCGGGTGCATGATTTCCTTAAGCCAGGTGTCTGCTTCCTGGCTGGCCTTGGAGATAATGTAGCGGGCGTGGCTTCCCAGTGAGATGAAGAATTTTTTGACGACAAAGCTCTGCTCCGTCATGGTGGTGACAGGGCTGTTGCGGAATTTTTCGGCTTCCCAATAAAGCTTTTCGAAATCTTCGGAATATTTCTTCACGGAAAACATTTTTGGCATGACGTGAGAGGGGCCGCCGTCCTCATGAAATTTGTTGTAAATCGTCTGAATTACGGCATAGGTTTGATCGGCTTGCCTGGATACGATTTGCATGGTGTCGCGCATGTTGTCGAAAAATGTCTGCATGCCTTTTTTCAATCCGCCGGTGCTCCAGCTGCCTTCCATATCCTTGCGCGCAGCCGCCATCATATTGTCGAAGACGGGGAGGCTGAGCGCATCCATAATGATTTTAGCCTGCTGTGCCAGGACGCGGCGGCTGGACTGAAAATGCTCCATTTTTTTGTTGAACGAGGCCTGTTTTTCACGCGTTTTGCGCACTAAATGTTGCAGCACATCCGCGTTGGTGTTTTCCAGTCCCCGTAATCCATCGATTTGCTGTTTGGTGCTGTGCATCCGTGATTCGAGGGTGTTGCGAACATCGCCGAGCAGGGCGCTGGCAATGCCTACAATATTGTCGCGTATAATGGATTGTTTGGCGGGCACAATATTGTCGGAGAGGAAGGATTCGAGCTTTGGAAGCCGGCTGCGCTCCAGCAAATCATGGTCCTGGCGGATCTTCGCCAGCAGCGCCTTTTGCGCCGATACGGGGAATACATTGCCAGAATCGATGCCGAGCATGCGCGCGGTTTCCCGCAACTGCGACTCAATGGTGGCGTCGACTTCCGCCGGATTTTTTATTTCATCCCACAGGGTGTCGATCTTGTTGAGCGCAGCCACCAGCCCATTGTTCCCCTCGCCGCGGCAGCCTTTAATGTGGTTTTGCCACATATCGAGATCACTGCGCGTGACGCCGGTATCCGCCGCCAGCACAAACAGCACCGCTTGGGCGCTGGGCAGCATGTTCAGGGTAAGTTCCGGTTCGTTGCCCAGTGCGTTAAGTCCCGGTGTATCCAATATCACTAGGCCTTGCTGAAGGAGGGGGTGAGGAAAACTAATGAGCGCGTGGCGCCATTGCGGGATTTCCGCTGTGTCCGGGGCCTTATCGCCCGCGTTCATGCTGGCATTCATGTCTTCGTTGTATAGCCCCAGGCGCTGTGCCTCGGCGATGGGCACATGCTTAACCTTGACTACCTGCTGCAATGTCTCCGCCATACTCTCCGGCGAATTCACATTTAGAGGGAAGGTGGTCCAGCGCGAAAGATCGCGTTTCAGATCAGCGATGCTGATATCCTCCTGCCGCGTTTCGATGGGCAGCAGGCGAATATAGGCCTCATCCTCCAGAGTGTCGTAAAACAGCTCGGTGGGGCACATCGTCGTTCTGCCGGCATCGGATGGCAGCAGGCGGCGCTTGTAATCAGCGAAGAAAATGGCGTTGATCAGCTCGGTCTTGCCGCGCGAAAACTCCGCCACGAAGGCGATGGTCAAGCGGTCGGAACGCAGCGTTTCAATCGCATTATAAAGGCGCAAACCCATCTCGGGGGTGCCCAGTTGCTGGCTGTCGAGCCAGTCCATGAAGTTCTGAATAGTTCGCGCGGTATCCGCCTTCCAATGATCGAAGGCACGCATTTGTTGCTTAAAACGATCTTCTTCCATGCCCCTCACTCACTGCCTGTGAACATAACTATCACCTGCCTGCTCCAGCCCAAAGGCCCAACCTTGTTTTCACTACCTCTGTTATCGGTCATTTTCCGGCAGGCTTTAGCGGGGGGGTGATAAAGGGCGGAAGCCGACGTGGTGTCTGCATTCGCGATATCATTTCAACCCAGCCCGCGCCCTATATCAGTCAGCGGCGCAACCACCAGAATCTTGAGGAGCTGGAAGATTATCAACGCCACGATGGGCGACAAATCAAGGCCGGCTATCGTCGGCATCACGCGGCGTATGGGTGACAGGAGAGGATTGTTTAGGGCATGCAGTGGCCCGGAGAGGGGGTTGCGGGTCTGTGGTCCCACCCAGCTTAGAATAACTTCGAGTATGAGGGTGATCGTGTAGAGGCCGAGCAGCAGTTCGATAAAGTCGGCGAGGGACAGCACCAGCAGCCCTGCAACCGACATGGTTTGGGCAGCAATCACGTGGAGCAGCAGCATCTTAATAATTTGCAGCGCGGCGATCACAATCACGGCGGAAATATCGACACCGCCCACGCCGGGAATGACCCGGCGCAGCGGGATCAACACTGGATTTGTTACTTTCATGAGAAACTGGCTGACCGGATTGCGGAAGTCGGCGCGCACCCATTGCAGCAAAAAGCGCAGCAGCACTGCCCCGATGAACAGGTCAAATGCCGTTTTGATCAAAAATACCGCGGAGGCTGACAGGTAAGGATTATCCACGTGTGTCCCCCAGCCGTTCAGCCAGCTCGATGGAGCGTCCATGAGCCGCAGCGAGGGCCTTGGAGAACAGATTATTGATCTTCCCCTCTTGTAACACCTTGATTGCCTGCTCGGTGGTGCCGCCGGGGGAGGTGACGCGCGCGCGCAGCGTAGCGCTGTCTTCGGTGCTTTCCAGCGCCATCTTGGCCGCGCCAAAGGCAGTCTGCAAGGTCAGCAGCCGCGCGGTTTCCCGTGGCAGGCCAAGCTCGCGTCCGGCATTTTCCAGCGCTTCCATTATCAGGAAGAAGTAGGCCGGGCCGCTTCCCGACAGCGCCGTAACGGCATCCATCTGTGTCTCATGGTCCAGCCACAATGTCAGCCCAACAGCGCGCATGATCGACTCCGCCAGATCATGCTGGTGCTTTGATACCCGTGTGTTGGCATACAGCGCGGTGGCGCCGCTGCCCACCAGCGCCGGGGTGTTGGGCATGGCGCGCACGACGGGAAGGCCGCCGCCCAGCCAGGTATTCAGCGCGGGTTCGCGGATGCCCGCTGCTATGGAGATGATCAGGGGTTTTGTTTTTTGCGCAGCTTTTGCCAAATCCTCGGCTACCGCCTGCAAAACCTGCGGCTTCACGGCGAGAATCACGGCATCGGCGTGTTTGATGGCGTCGTGATTTGATGCGATGGCATGCACCCCAAAATTTTTCTTTATCGCGTCGCGCTGACCCTGATCAGGATCGGAGACCCAGATGTTTTGTGCGTTATAGCCATCGGCAAGTAATCCGCCTATCAGGCTACGCGCCATGTTTCCTCCGCCGATAAAGGCGATAGTGCTGGTTTTTGTGGTCATGATGTTGTCTCTTGATTGCCCTATGTAAAAGCATTAGCCACAGAGAACACAGAGAAAAAACATCCCTCTGTGCTCTGTATACCCTGTGGCTTGCATCTGAAGTTTTTAGGATTATACATGGCGTTTTATGCTATGCCTTTTACGTGATTCGTTCCCCAAAAATCGCACTGCCGATGCGTACCAGGGTGGCGCCTTCGGCAATGGCAGCCTCCATGTCGCCGGACATGCCCATCGACAAGGTATCAAGCGCCAACCCGCTGCCATTGAGTCTCTCCAGCGCCTCGCGCACAATCCGGAATGCGCGGCGCTGCTCCTCAATATTATCCGCCTGAGGAGGGATCGCCATCAATCCGCGCAATTTAAGGTGCGGCAGTGCCGCCACGGCGTTTGCAAGAACAGGCAATTCCTTTACGCTAACCCCCGCCTTTTGCGGCTCGTTGCCGACATTGACCTGCAAGCAGACATTCAGCGGCGGCATGTGCGGCGGGCGTTGCGCGCTCAGCCGCTCGGCAATGCTCAACCTGTCAACACCATGCACCCAATCAAAGTGCAGGGCAATATTTTTTGTTTTGTTGGATTGAATAGGGCCGATGAAGTGCCACTCCAGGCCTTTGTCCGGTAGCGCTGCGATCTTTGGCAGTGCCTCTTGCAGATAGCTTTCGCCAAAGCGGGTCTGGCCTGCCTCGACAGCGGCGAGAATATCCGCCGCCGGCCAGGCCTTGCTCACCGCTAATAGTGTCACTGCGCCGGGCGGCCTGCCATGCCGCCGTTCCGCCTCGGCAATGTGCTGCCGCACCGCGTCGAGACGCGCCTGTATCGAATCCGTGGGTGAATTGTTTCTCATAAATATTCAAAAGCTCGCGCAACGTGCCGCTAATATCTTCATCACAGTCCCCGATCAGCGTTATTTTAGAGGTGCACAGGATGGATGTAGCAGAATTACTCGCGTTCAGCGTCAAAAATAAGGCTTCAGATCTCCATCTCTCGGCGGGGTTGCCGCCCATGATACGCGTGGATGGCGACGTGCGGCGCATCAATGTCCCGCCGCTGGATCACAAGGCCGTGCAGGGCATGCTCTACGACATCATGAATGACAGGCAGCGCAAGGACTTCGAAGAGCTTTTCGAAACCGACTTTTCCTTCGAGATACCTGATCTGGCACGCTTCCGCGTCAACGTATTTAACCATAATCGCGGCGCGGGCGGGGTATTCCGCACCATTCCCTCGACCATCCTGTCGCTTGAGGATTTGGGTTGCCCGGCCGTGTTCAAGGAGATTGCCGACAACCCGCGTGGCCTGGTGCTGGTGACTGGACCGACCGGTTCGGGTAAATCCACCACCCTTGCTGCCATGGTCGACTACAAGAATAATAACGAGTTCGGCCATATCCTCACTATCGAAGACCCCATCGAATTCGTCCATACCAGCAAAAAGTGCCTGGTCAACCAGCGCGAGGTGCACCGCGACACCTTGGGATTCAGCGAGTCCCTGCGCTCCGCGCTGCGTGAAGACCCCGACATTATTCTGGTCGGTGAAATGCGCGACCCTGAAACCATCCGCCTGGCGTTGACGGCGGCGGAAACCGGCCACCTGGTGTTCGGCACCCTGCACACCAACTCCGCGGCCAAGACTATCGACCGTATCATCGACGTGTTCCCTGCGGCGGAGAAGGACATGGTGCGTTCCATGCTCTCGGAATCGCTGCGTGCGGTTATCTCTCAGGCGTTGTTGAAGAAAGTGGGTGGAGGGCGTGTCGCGGCCCACGAGATCATGATCGGTACCCCCGCAATCCGCAACCTGATCCGCGAAAACAAGATACCGCAGATGTACTCCGCCATCCAGACTGGCCAGGCCATCGGCATGCAAACGCTCGACCAGACGCTGATCGAGCTGGTGCGCAAGGGTGTCGTCAGCCGTATTGATGCGCGGTCAAGGGCGGTGAATAAAGAGTCGTTTAAGTAAGCTTTTAGGTTTAATCATATCATTCCGGCACAAAGACTCGTTTTCCGCCTACTGCAAAGCACTGAATGGGATGTCCATAAAGCCGCGTCAGATTCTCTTCTGTAAGGATCTGGGACAGCTTTCCCTGCATAGTTTCCCCATCCCCAAACAACATAAGGACGTGATCGCAATAGCGTGCCGTCAGGTTCAGGTCGTGGCCGATCATGAGCAGCGCCTTGCCGCGTTCGCGGGTTTGGCGGACGAGCAGGTCGAGGAGGGTGATCTGGTGATGCAGGTCGAGGTGGTTGGCGGGTTCGTCGAGCAGCAGCAGTTGTGGATCCTGGGTGAGTAGGGTGGCGATAGCGAGCCGCTGCCGTTCACCGCCGGAAAGTGTGCCGGTCTGTCGAAATGCCATGCCGTCCATGCGCACCGCGGCGAGAGCCTGCCGCGCCAGTGTTCGATCTTCTTCGCTTTCCCAGTCCCACGCCTTCAGATAAGGGTGCCGCCCGATCAATGCGGTTTCCAGTACCGTGCTGGGGAACGGGTCTTCGCTATGCTGAAAGAGCACGCCGATGGATTGAGCGATATGGCGGCGTGGCAGATGGTTTAGCGGCTGTTCCTCCAGATGGATTGCTCCGGCATCGGGTGCGTGCAGGCCGGCCAGGGTATGGAGCAGGGTGGTCTTGCCGATGCCGTTGCGACCCAGTATCCCCCAGCACTGGCCGCGCTCGATGGCGAGATTTAGTCCGCGGCAGACGCGCTTGCCCGCGATGGAGACGGCCAGGTCGTTAGTTGTAAGTGGCGTGGGCATCAGCGGTGGCTGCGTTGGAGAAGATAGAGAAACACTGGCACACCGAGCAGTGCCGTAATCACGCCCACTGGCAGTTGCTGCGGGGCTGCCACGGTGCGTGCCAGGGTGTCGGCGACCGTCAACAGGCTGCCGCCGAGCAGCACGGCAGCGGGGAGCAGCAGGCGCTGGTCATTGCCGATGGCCAGGCGTAGCAGATGTGGCACGATCAAACCGATAAACCCGACGCTGCCTGCCAACGTCACCGCCACGGCGGTGAGCAGCGAGGCGATCAGATAGACTTGCCAGCGCAGCGGCGCAATCGCCACCCCCAAGGCGCTGGCCTGCAGCTCGCCGCGAGCAAGCACGTTGAGATTGCGCGCCAGGGGCAGGCATGCCACCACACCCAGCGCCAGCACCATCAGTCCCGGCCAAGGGTCATCGGCATGGCTGAGGTCGCCCATCAGCCAGAACAGCATGCCGCGTAGCTGGGCATCGGGGCTGATGGCGAGGATAAAGCTGATCACCGCGCCCCAGCCTGCCGCGCAGACTACGCCTGTCAAAAGCAGGCGGGATGGAGTCCAGCTGCCGTGGCCATGTGCCAGCGTGAATACCAGCAGCATGGACAGCAGGGCGCCGCCAAAGGCGCTGCCGGTGAGCCATGCGCCACCCGCGCCCGCCAGCATGGAGAGCAGGGCGCCCACGGCCGCACCGCCTGAAATGCCCAGGATATAAGGATCGGCCAGCGGGTTGCGCAACAGCACTTGCATCAATGCGCCAGCCAGTGCCAGCAGGCCGCCGGTGGCAAACGCGGAAGCCGCGCGCGGCAGACGCAGGTTCAGCACCAGGCTGCGGTTTAAACCGCCTGCGCCATTGATCACTGCCCACAACTCCGGCCAGCGTATAGTTACGCTGCCGAATGCCAGCGCGAGGACCACGCTCGCCACGGACAGCAGGAGCAGGCAGGGCAGGAGGAAGCGTTTTCGCATCAAAACCCCGCATCCGCCCTTGTTCAAAGGGGAGATGATTCTGCTTTGCCTGCGGATCTGAGGCTGATGATCGGCCATCCCCTCATCCGGGCGTGGCCGGCCAGTGTGTCATCCGGGTCCACCGCCACGGGGTGGGTGACCATCTCCAGCAGCGGCAGGTCATTCAATGAATCACTGTAAAACCAGCTCGAAGATAAATTTATGCCATTGATTTTAAGCCAGTTTTCCAGGCATTTTACTTTGCCTTCGCGAAAGCTGGGAACGCCTGCCACGTTGCCGGTATATCGCCCATTCATCATCTCTGGTTCCGTGGCGATAAGATGATCCACGTTAAGCGCAGCGGCGATAGGTTCTGTGACAAAGCGATTCGTGGCGGTAATGATCAACAGCAAGTGGCCCTGTGCACGGTGTTTTTCCAGCAGATCACGCGCCGCCGGGAGCATGATGGGCTCTATTTTCTCCTGCATGAAGGTGTCGCGCCAGGTGCGCAGGGTTTCAACGTCGTGCTCCGCCAGAGGGCGTAATGAAAAGCGCAGAAATTCGTGGATGTCCAGCGTGCCTACTTTGTATTCCTCGTAGAAGCGCCGATTTTCACGCTCGTAGTATTCGCCGTCGACGATATTCTGTTCCACCAGAAAACGCCCCCACAGGTAATCGCTATCGCCGCCCAGCAGGGTATTATCCAGGTCAAAAATCGCAAGATTCAAAACAGGTGCTCCAAATAGTTGGGGAATTTTGAAACGAAAGCATAGAGGGGAAAGTCCAACAGGTAAAGCATGCGGTGAACTCGCGGCAAGCGGTGTTCGCCGCCGTTCTCAACCGCAGGGATGCAGGCCGTACAACGCATTTGCGAAAGAGCATGGATTTGTGGAACAATGCGGTTAAGTTACTTATTTTAAAGCGGCGCGCAAGTGATTGATGCAGATGGTTACAGACCCAATGTAGGGATCATCGTGAGCAACCTGTCCGGCCGGGTATTCTGGGCTAGGCGCATCGGGCAGGATGCTTGGCAATTCCCTCAAGGCGGCATCCGGGAACACGAGTCCCCGGAGGAGGCGATGTATCGCGAATTGTACGAGGAAATCGGACTGCACGCCACCGATGTGGCGATCATTGGCCATACACGTGGCTGGCTGCGTTACCGCCTGCCTCACAAGCTGGTGCGCCATGGCTGCAAGCCATTGTGCATCGGCCAAAAGCAGGTATGGTATATGTTGCGCCTGGTCAGTGACGAGAGCTGTGTCAGGCTGGACCGCAGCGACAAGCCGGAGTTTGATTGCTGGCGCTGGGTAAACTACTGGTATCCGCTGCGTGAGATTGTGTCATTCAAGCGCCGCGTCTATCAACGTGCCCTGTGCGAACTGGCGCCGTTGCTCAAGCAGCAGAATCAGCGCAAAGCTCCGTACCGGCCACTGATACTGGAAAGCAGCATGCAGCACAAAGCGGGGCGTTGACCAGCCCCGTTGTTACAACCCTAAAAGGCGCTCACAGCTCAACCAACTATGCTCGACATCCTGCGCCGCATTATCCAAGAGGTCAACGCCGCCCAGAATCTGGGGCAGGCGCTCGCCATTATCGTCAAACGCGTCAAGCAAGAGATGGCTGTCGAGGTTTGTTCGGTATATCTGGCAGACCCTGACACGGAGCACTATGTGCTGATGGCCAGCGACGGGCTTAACCCGGCCGCCATCGGCGTGGTGCGTCTGGCGCCGGGCGAGGGGATCATCAGCGTGGTCGCCGAGACCGCCGAACCGCTCAATCTTGACAGTGCCACCGGCCATCCGCGCTATCGTTTCATCGCCGAGACCGGGGAAGAACACTATCATGCCTTCCTCGGTGTGCCGATCATTCATCATCGCAGGGTGCTGGGCGTGCTCGTGGTGCGTCAGTTTGCCCGCCGCCGCTTCGGGGAAGACGAGGTTGCCTTTTTGGTGACCGTTGCGGCCCAGCTTTCGGGGGCCATCGCTCATGCCCAGGCGAGTGGCGGGATCGACGGCCTGAATGGCAGCAATGCGCATGATGCGCGTCCCATTCTTGGCCTGCCGGGCGCGCCAGGCGTAGCCATAGGCACGGCGATGGTCGTCTATCCCGCCGCGGATCTGGATGCCGTGCCAGATCGAAAAATCACCAATATTGACGCCGAGGTGACCGCCTTCATGGCGGCGGTTGAGGCCGTGCAGGCCGACATCCAGACGCTCAGTGAACGTCTCAGCCCGATGCTGCAGGCCGAAGACCGCGCGTTGTTCGATGCCTACCGGCTCATGCTGGGCAGCGACAGCCTGGTGGACAACACGGTGCAGCGCATCCACGCGGGGAGCTGGGCTTCCGGCGCCTTGCGTGAAACGGTCAACGAACACGCGCGCATCTTCGATGAAATGGATGACCCCTACATCCGCGAGCGCGCCGAAGATATCCGTGACCTGGGGCGGCGTATCCTGGTGTGTCTGCAAAGTGGCAAGCGCAGCCAGCCGCCTTATCCGCCCAGGACCATCCTGGTGGGCGAAGAGATTACCGCCACACTGCTTGCCGAAGTGCCCCACGAGCGGCTGGTCGGCGTGATATCGGCGCGGGGTTCCAGTTCCTCGCATGTCGCCATCCTCGCGCGCGCGCTTGGCATCCCCGCCGTGGTGGGCGCGGACGACCTGCCCGTGGCACGCATGGATGGGCAGGAAATGATCGTCGACGGTCATTTGGGCAGGGTGTATATAAAGCCCACGGCCGGTCTGCGCGTTGAATACGCCCGCCTGGAGCGCGAAGAGGCGGAAATCGCCGCCGGTCTTGCGGAATTGCGCGACCTTCCCGCCGTCACATTGGACGGCGTTCATGTTCCTTTGTATGCCAATACCGGATTGTTGTCTGATGTCACCTCGTCGCTCAACAGTGGCGCGGAGGGTATCGGCCTGTACCGCACCGAAATTCCCTTCATGATCCGCCAGCGTTTTCCCAGCGAGGAGGAGCAGAGCCGGGTCTATCGCCAGGTGCTGGAGGCCTATGCGCCCCGTCCGGTGACGCTGCGCACATTGGATGTGGGCGGTGACAAGGATTTGCCGTACTTTCCCATCACCGAAGACAATCCCTTCCTTGGCTGGCGCGGCATCCGCATCACCCTGGACCATCCCGAAATTTTTATCGTGCAACTGCGCGCCATGCTCCGCGCCAGTTCGGGGCTGAACAACCTGCATGTGCTGCTGCCCATGGTCAGTGGTGTTACTGAAATCGATGAGGCGCAGAGACTGCTGGACCGTGCTTACCGGGAATTGGTCGAAGCTGGGGAAACCATCGTGCGGCCCCGCGTCGGCGCGATGGTGGAGGTGCCCTCCGCGGTGTACCAGACGGAGGCGCTGGCGCGGCGCGTGGATTTTCTCTCGGTTGGCACCAACGACCTCACCCAGTATCTGCTTGCTGTGGACCGCAACAACGCCCGCGTCGCAAACCTTTACGATTCGCTACACCCCGCCGTGCTGCGCGCCCTTATGCAAGTGATCGAGGGCGCACATCGGCAAGGCAAACCTGTCAGCGTATGCGGAGAAATGGCGGGTGATCCGGCGGCGGCGTTGCTGCTGCTGGGCATGGGTATCGACAGCCTGAGCATGAGCGCCGCCAGCCTGCCGCGCATCAAATGGGCAGTACGCAATATCAGCCGTGCCCATGCCCGCGAGATGCTTGAAGATGTGCTTACCCTGGAAGACCCTGTCTCCATCCGCGCTTGTCTCAATGCCCGGCTGGAAAAGGCTGGGCTTGGCAGCCTGATAAGAGGAGGCGCACCGTCCGCTAAACATGTCTTGCCTTGCCAGGCGAAGGTTGCGGGTGGTGGTTGATACAAGAGTAGAGGCCGTAGGATAAAACCAGAGAGGGAGTGAATATGATGACACATCGAATACTGCCATTCGTGATGATGGCAACATTATCAGTGCCGTTTGTGGCGTCCGCGGAACCCGATAAGCCGCCTGCTCACGCTGATGCGCATAATGAAGCGGCTCATAAGTCTGCCCACCATTTCACTGACCATTGGGCAAAAACATTGAGCGACGATCAAAAAGCGCGTGTGGATATGATGCATCTCAAACTCGACCGCGAACTGGTTGTGTTGAAGGCGCAAGAGGAGTTAGTGCAAAAAGAGGTTAATGCGCTGGCGGCGCGCGATAATGCAGACACGAGCGCGATCAACACAAAAATCGATGAACTGGCGGGCATAAAAAAACAGATCATGCGTGCCCGTTATGCACACATTCTGGAAATGCGCGCGATACTGACGCCAGCGCAACGCATCTCATACGATATGGGGATACTTGAACGCAGTGGTGTCAAGTAACCTCTGATTTATCCTGAAAACCGCAGATGCAAGCCACAGAGCCACAGAGGTGATACGGGTTCTCTGTGGCTAACTGCTTTTTATAAGTTTATTCAGAGCTTTCTTTAAGCGACTTCCGGGTGGTCAGCCATTCCCACGTCAATCGCTGCCCCTGCGCAATCTGGCCCGGATTCATATGGGCTATCAGCGCGTGGCGGGAAGCTGCCGCCTTTATGGCAACCGTAGCGTTGTCAAACAACTCTGGAAGGCTGTTGCTGAAGTAGGCTGCCAGGGTATACCACTTGAGGGCCTCTACAGGGTCAGGCGCTACGCCGTTGCCATGCTCGAAAAAGCCACCAAGCGCATAATGCGCCGCTGCCATGCCTTGCTCCGCCGCACTACGCATCAAGCGCATTGAATGGGCGTAGTTTTGTGGCACACCCTCGCCCTTGTGATACATCCAGCCAAGGTGGTACATAGATGGCCCATAGCCTCGCTGAGCGGCCTGAGTAAACCATTGCACGGCTTGGGCCTCATTCTTCGTAACGCCCCAGCCATGGGCATACAGGGTGCCAAGGGTGTACTGTGCCCTCGGGTGGCCGTGCCCGGCCGCTTTCTGCAGCCATTGTGCCGCCTTCGCGGGGTTCCGGGTAATACTTATGCCGTGGAAGTTGCCGGAATAGTAGGCATAACCCAGCTCGAACTGCGCCTTGTCATACCCTATCCCTGGCGCAGCGGCGGCCAGTATGAACACAGCACCAAAAGCCAGCGCCAGCGCTCTGATACGAAATGAGCTGTATGTGCCCACTTCAAAAAGGCAAACGACCCTTCATTCCGCGCATCATGCGTGCGATGCCACCGCCCTTGGACATTTGCTTCATCATCCGCTGCATTTGATCGAACTGCTTGAGCAGGCGGTTGACATCCTGCACCTGGACGCCAGACCCGGCGGCGATGCGGCGTTTGCGTGAGCCTTTGATGACCTCGGGGAAGTGGCGCTCCTGGCGGGTCATCGAGTTGATGATGGCTTCCATGCGCACCACCTCTTTGTCGTTGACCTGGTCCTTGACCTTCTGTGGCACATTGGACATACCCGGCAGCTTGTCCATCAGGCTCGCCATGCCGCCCATTTTGCGCATTTGCTGCATCTGATCGCGGAAATCCTCCAGATCAAAGCCCTTGCCCTTTTTGAGTTTGCCCGCGAGTTTTTCCGCCTGCTCGCGGTCGATACTGCGCTCGACCTCTTCCACCAGGCTCAGCACATCGCCCATGCCGAGTATGCGTGAGGCGACGCGGTCAGGGTGGAAGGGCTCCAGTGCCGCGGTCTTTTCGCCGACGCCGAGGAATTTGATGGGCTTGCCGGTGACGTGCCGGATGGACAAAGCCGCGCCGCCGCGTGCATCACCGTCGGTCTTGGTGAGCACCACGCCGGTCAGCGGCAGGGCCTCATTGAAGGCCTTGGCGGTGTTGATCGCATCCTGGCCGGTCATGCTGTCAACCACGAACAGCGTCTCGATGGGCTGCAACGCGCCGTGCAGGCGCTTGATCTCGTCCATCATCTCCGCGTCGATGTGCAAACGGCCCGCCGTGTCGATGATCACTACGTCGATGAAACGCTTGCGGGCCTCCTCCACGGCCCCTTGGGCGATGTTGACCGGATCCTGGGAGGGGTCGCTCGGATAAAACACCGCGCCGACCTCCTTGGCCAGTGTTTCGAGCTGATCGATAGCCGCAGGGCGGTAGATGTCGCAGCTTGCCACCAGCACGGTCTTCTTGCGGCGCTCCTTGAGAAGGCGCGAGAGCTTGGCGACGGTGGTGGTCTTGCCGGAACCCTGCAAACCGGCCATCAGGATAATCGCGGGCGGCTGTACATTCAGATTGATGTCCGCTGCCTCGCCGATGACGGCGACCAGCTCATCATGTACCACCTTGACCAGCGCCTGGCCAGGAGTCAGGCTTTGCAAAACCTCATGGCCGACGGCGCGCTCCCGCACATGCTCGATAAAATCGCGCACCACTGGCAGCGCGACATCCGCCTCCAGCAGCGCCATGCGCACCTCGCGCAGCGTTTCCTTGATATTGTCCTCGGTCAGTCGCCCCTGCCCACGCAAGCGCTGCAAGACACCATTTAGCCGTTCTGTCAGATTGTTAAACATGATTTACCCATTGAGGTTTTTCAAAAATACCGAAAGCTATGTTAGCAGAGGTGGAGAAATCATTGGCGATTAAGGAGTGGGATTTTGGTAAAGGGTGACGTATGGTTGATCAAACTCCGGTAGGCTTGGGAATCTCTGATTTATTCAGAGATTCGAGTGGTACATGGATGTGCCTCCGCCCGGTGGCTCAGACAGAGGGTTCGGTGGCCGCTTCATTTTCGGCAGTGGGGTCGGTGAGCCGCTGAATCGTCAGCGCGCAGCGTTGTTCAATCAAGGCAATGATTCGTTCAACCACTGCGTTTCCGGTAAAGCCGAGTCCAGGGGCAGATCGGAGTTCGCGCGCCTTGGGTGGCAGTGACTTTGCCAACTCCAGAACGCGTCTTTTAGTCTGTGCCTTGGCAAGGCCTACGCTCTCTGCAAACTGATCCCAGTGTCGCGCCTGGACTTCGCTGAACTTGTATTTGCTGCCGATTTTCATCGCCATCTTCAGCGTCAGTGTTGGATATATCGCAGTCGATAGCGTGTCGTATAACGGCGCCAGAACAGGCGTCTTGCCTGACTTTCCACCCATATACAGCAGCGAGAAATTCTTGGCATGCGCATCATGATTGCCGATCAGCGCATTGAAGATCACGTAATCGAGCAGACGCAGGATCTGCGGCGCACTGGGGCGCGTGGCACGGCGTACCAGGTCGAAGCATTGCGCCAGATCTGGCCCACCTTCATTTTGGTATTTCATTTCTGGTACCACGCCTAGCGCCTGGCAGAAATCCTCTTGATGAAGGCGTTGCCGATGCTCCTGAGCATCAACAACTCGGTCGTAGCGCTCAACCAGCATGAACGAGCGATTCAATACGGAGTGAATTTTTGACTTCGCCGGCTTGAGCTGCATGGCCTCAGCCAACGCCATACAGAAGCCTTCGTTGATCACATTGTCTTCAACAGCGTGAATGGCGGGCTTCAAGATGTGGGAACTGGGCGTGCCGTTGAGGGGCAGACCAATGCGGGCACCATCGAAAACCACCGGTAGTTTGTCTTGGGCGCCAGCCAAAGAAAGCCGCAAGCCGTCTTTGCCGGCCAGCATGGGGCGATGCGGCAATTCATCCAGGATGGCAGCGACCTCCTCGTCGCTCAGCCATTGAACGTCATCGTTGCGGGTAGGCATAGGCAACGCCTGTCCGGGCTCCAGGAACGTCACGGCCCCGGCGCATTCGCCACCGATGTGGTCAAGCAGCGCAAAGTCGTTCTGGTCGGAAACCTGGAATTGTTGTGCAATCAGGCGGCGCATCTGCCCCTCTGGCAACAGACCGGCAAAGAAGGGGCGAGTCTTGCGATCATCGAACGGCTCCGCTTGCTGGGGTAGCGAGGTGGATAAGGCAACGGCGTCTGGCCGCAATAGCCAGTCGGGCGCATAGCAAAAACTCAGTCGGCCATCGACCAGCGCCAAGGTGCCGACGCGGTCGGTGAACAACCAGACTTCCAGTTCATGCGCCATGGTCGTTGCCCTTGTGTTGGTCTTCGGTAGCAACGGATGGCAATCCGCTCAACTGGATCTCTCCACCCAGGGCGTCAATGACCCGCAGCACGTTTTCAAGTCGCAAGGTGGGCTTGCCTGCTTCAAGGTCGACGATGAAGCGCACACCAACTCCTGCTGCCAGCGCCAACTGAGGCTGTGTCAGTCCGAGTTGCTTACGAGCAGCGCGAAGGGTATCGCCGAGTTGTTGAGGTGATCGAATGGATGTCATGGCTTGCTCAGTTTCCCGTTCGGGAAATTATCAGCCAGAATCTGCCTATGTGCAAGTTGTATTTACCGATCGGGAATGTTGCGCTCTGTTAGGGCATAGTTCAGTCATATATTTCCCGATCGGGAAATAAAAGTTGTGCAGCGCATACCAAATAGGCACCCATTTACACCCAATATGGCGCGGATCAGGAAGAGTTGCGCCAGCTTTTGGCGCAGTTTGCTAGGGCACTACGAAACGGCGTCACAGAGTGCAGATGATCTGGAGCTCTTCAATCTTTTAGCGGTCGGGAATTCCGCTCGTTTACGGAGAAAGGTGGCCGCAATCTCCGCAAAAAATGCGGCGAATTGATTGGCGCAGTGATATCGCTTGGCTGGCGGGCCGAACAGCGCCTTCATGGACTCCTGCCAGCTCATTCGGAAGGAGACCAAAATGGAAGTCATTTATCTCAAGCAAAAGCAACGGGCCGTGCGCTGGCATCTCAACGAGGCCACCCTGGAACGCTGGCGAAGCGAAGGTATCGGGCCGAAATTTATGAAGCTGAACCCGCGCGAGTACGCGGGAGTTGGCGTGATCAGGCAAGAAAAAACCCCAGCCGAGAACGGTTGGGGTTTCAATATTGGTGGGGCGGCGGAAACGCCACAGGATGCGCAAGGGGAACCCCCAGGGGGGCGGGTAAATCTCTACAGCCCATGAACAAAGAGCATGCGTGTAGTCAGATTTTTGCATTGTCAGGTTTCTGAAACTTAGCCTTACACATTGGGAGTAAATATATGGGCATTAAAGGTACAGGAAGACGCGGGCCACCCGGAAAATCGCCGCATTTGAAACTTATATCCGGCACAGACAGGGTAGACAGGGTATCGCCCGAAGTTATCAAGCTGGCAGACGGCGAAGACCCTGAGCGTCCGAGCTTCTTGAGCGCGGATGCTATCATCGAATGGGATAAGGCTATTGCGATCCTCAAACGCTTGGGTATTTTGTCAATGGCAGATTCGGCGATCATTGCGGCGTATTGCGTGGCAAAATGTACTTTTCAAAATTCATCCATCATGATCAATAGCAGCGGCGAGTTTGGCGGCCTGCTTATCCAGGGGACTGCTGGCGCAAAAATCGCTAACCCGCTGGTGAGCATCCGTAGCCGCGCCATGAATGACATGGTGAGTTATGCGATACAGATGGGCATGACACCGGCCGCGAGATTGAGGCTTAACGCGGAAGTATCGTCAAAGAAGAAAGAAAATCCCTTTACCGCATTGAAGGATGAAGCTGACATAATCCAGTAGCATCCGGCTTTATTTTGGGGTAACTATGGGGGTAACTCAAGAAAGTCTGTTTTATAATAATTAATAATATCAATATGTTGTAAGATGTATTCGGTAGACGCCGCCACGATGAAGTAGCCCCGCGCACCCTCATCTTGCTGGCACTGGTCCAGCACGTCGTCGATGATCTCTTGATCGGCCTCACCGATATGTGCCAGCCATGCCCGGATTGCCTTTTCGTCTCCGGAGGTCAGGGAAGCGGTCACTGTGTCGCCGGGACTGACTTTTGCCGGGGGTGCGGTTTTTTCTTCCTTGGGGTTTGCTACTGCTACAGTTGCTATTCTTGCTACTGTTGCCGCTTCCCACTTGGGTTGAGTAGCAGAAATAGCAGGAATAGCAGTAGCAAGGTTCCCGGTGTCGCGTTTCCGTATCAGGGTGGATAGGGTCATGGTGCCACCCCCACCAGCGCCGGGTTCACTTGGATGGTCAGCCGCTTGCCATCCTTCACCAGTTGCAGGTGGTCAAGCTCGGCAAGCTCGCGGATCGCCGCATCAAGCCGCGCACCGTCCCGCAATGGCCCATGCTGGCGAGCGTGATTCTTTTTGACGAAGTTCGTCCGCTCTTGCCTGCAATGCTCGATCAGCCAGCTATCCAGCCGCGCCGCGTCCGCCAGCTCCGCCGGTAGCGCAAGCTCGCCGAAGAAGCGCCGGGCTTCGTTCAGGTGCCATGCCGTGACTCGACTTGCGCCCTCGAAAGCATCCAGGCCGATTGCACCGCCCGCGCCCTCGAACATCTGGAACAGTGCCGCCAGCCGCGCCGCGTTGTCGGCGGATTTACTCGCCACGTCCCGCACGTCGTAAAGCTCGCCCTCGATTGCATTGTGATATTCCACCCATGCGGCTTTTGCTTCCGGGGTCAGGGACAGCATGAGCGGGGTCAATGTGCCATCTTCACCAATGGGGGCGGATTTATCCAGAATCTCGGTAATGCGTTTATGGAAGGCGGCAAGGTGCGGCCAGTTCGCGGGGGCTTCGGTGAATGGCCGTTGCCCTTGGGTTGATTCAGGCCACGCCACAAGAAAGCGGGCAAGAAAGCCCGTGCCACGCGCCAGCGCCCCGGATCGGGCGAAGAATTCCGCAAGGCCACAGTCAGCCGCGCACCGCGCACGGTGAATGATTCCGTTGATCGCCGGTCAATGGTCAAGCTGGTGCCGTCCCATAGTTGATTCAGCAAGCCCAGATTGCGCATGACTGAATCCTTGCCCATGCCATGCGAACCGAAAACAATCCCGGCCTCGGCAGATACCACGCCAGCAGACGGCCATTGTTTAGCCAGCCCAAAGGCCAGCGCTTCGGGTGTTGCATCGGCATAGAGCAGACGGGGGATTCTTGGCGCTTCCGGCTTGCTATGTTCCAGATCGCGCAAGGTAGATTCTGCGTCATGAGTCGGCTTCCCGGATTTGGTAAGCTGGCGGATGTTTTCCTTGACGCCGGCCCGCTTGGCTTCCCATGCCTCGATTGCCGCCTTGTGGTCTTTCAGGATCGGCTTTGCGGCCTCGGCTTGCGCTGCCTCATAGTCGCGGATCGGCTTGGTAAAAAAGCCGTCGCAGGTTGATTTGCGCTCGCCAGAATCGGCAATGGTCAGCAGGAACAGCCCGACAGGCCCATGCAGCTTTTCCGCACGCTTCGCATCCGCATGGGCCTGGATCGCCAGCGACAGCGCCGCCAATGCTGACGATGCCACCATCGGTAAAGGTGCCTTGACGAAGCCCGCCACCTCTTCCACCGCCGCCCGGATGGTGTCGGGTAGTGCGTCAACCGGATAGAGTTCAGGGGCCATTTTCGCGGTCAGCGGTTGCGGTTCATGCCAGCCGTTGCCGTCAGAATCGCCCGCTGGCGCGCGCTCTTCGTTGGCTTGATGCTCTGCCCTTCCCGGTGCCGTTGCGCCCGCTATGGCGCGTTTAACAGCTTCCAACCCTTGGGCTTGATGTAGGTCGTTTAGGTCGGTCGCGCCGTCCGGTCGGTCTGTGCCAAAGTCCGGCACGGCCAGCAGTCCGCCCACAGCTCGCGCGGCTTCCCTGGCCTTGCTCATGCCGGGGTTACCCGTGGTTTGGTTGTCATCATCGGCGCACATGATCAGGGGCAAGGCGGGGAATTTCTCGCGCATGGCCTTTGCCACCGCCAGCAGGTTACCGGCATTGAAAGCCACTGCTACCGGGTAGCCCGTGGCTTCGTGGATTGTTGCACCCGTGGCGAAACCTTCGCATATGCACAGCGCCACCGCGCCCTTCGTGGTGCCGATGCTGAAATAACAGCCTGCCACGCGCCCGCCAGTTAAAAACTTCTTGTCGCCATCGGTGTTGATGAATTGCAGGGAATGAATCTTGCCATCGGAACACATGGGAATCAGCGGCGTCCCCTTGTGCAGCTTCGCGCCATTCGCCTTGATGCCCTTGCGCACAAGGTAAGCATGATCGTCGGGGGCATGGGTTGCCGCCTTCCAGATCGCCGCCGCTTTGGTCGCCGCCTCAGCGCGTGCCTGTTCGCGTTCGGCCTCGGCTTCCAGTGCCTTGCGTTCCCGCTCGGCGACTTCCTCCGGTGTCGGCGGTCGCGGCTTGCTGTCAGGCGTGAAGCCATGCTGTTGCGCTTCATGAAACAGGGTGCCAACCGTAACGCGCCCGCTCGGTTTGATGGACTTCCACACAGAAAAGGCGTCCCGGTCGTTGTAGCTTTCGTCTTGCTGGCTCCACTCGCTCCACAGGTCAAAGCCGGTATCGCCCAATTCGCTTTTGACGGCCATGCCCATGCGCAGCCAGGTTTCGCGGTCGTGGGCGGGGACGTGGGCTAAGGCTTGACGGATTGTGTTGGTATCAGTCATGGCGCTGTCTCCCGACGTTGTCGCCACGCCCGTAAGCGCCTTCAACGTCGAGAAGTACCCCGCGAACCTCAGGAATTAACGATGCTGAAAACGTGAGTGATTCACCATCATGGTTGACGATGGTCACAAGGTTGCCTTTTAGTTCGACGTGAAGTGCAATACCCTCTGGCGTAGGGATGTGAGCCGCATAGCGAAGGTGCGAAGTTTTGAGGGTCACGGTAGCGCCACCTAAACCGATTCGATCAGGGCGCGGATGGCCTCAGCTTTCCATGCTGTGCAGCGTGGGGATATTTTTACGGGCTGAGGATACTTTCCCGACTTAACGCCAGCCCACCACGTCGAACGGCTCACCGGGAAAACAGAAAGGACTTGGGGGAGTCTGATAAAGCCGGTTTGAGGTAACGCAGGGGTTACAGGGAATACGTTGGGGTGTTTGGGACTTTGTTGCATGTGGGTGGCTCCTAATATGTCTATTGAGGAGTCACAATAATGGTTACTGGTTGGCTAAACCAAAGGCTCGGCCAACTTTATTAACCAGTCATATCTGCGGATGGTGCTCACTGCCACAGTGGGGAATTCATTATGAAGCTGGCGTGCAAATTCTGAAACACACCAGCCATCATGCTTGGTTTTCAGCTCTAATGCCCTAGCCTTCATTTTCGCTATATCTTCATCGGTGAGTTTGCAAACTGTTTTTCTTGCTTTTATGGTGTTTTTGGCTTGGTCAATGCCCTGCTTGATCCCTTTAGCCGCTGGCTGGCGCATCACCTGGTTGATGTCGGCATAGGCGTTTGCCACCACTTCAAGAAGATCGCTGCGAAGCTTGGCAAGGCTCAGATCATCAAGCACGCTGGGGTCTCTTAATGCCCAGTAACTGGTGTGCATGATACGCGCCAGCATGGTATATGCGTTCATGTCCTCCAACCTCAAATAAAGCTCCTCCACCGTCTCAAGATCGTCGGCCTGAAAAAGCTGTTTGAGCGTCTGAATATATTTGAGCATCCGAATATTGTTCTGAGCTGTACCTTCACCAGATAATGTCCGGTTTTCAAGTTTTTTAACTAGATCGTTAATTTCATTTTTACAGAAGTGGATTATCCTTTCAAATACCGAGTTATCCTGGGCGCGGGCTAAATCCTTTTCGCTCCAGCGCGAGATGTCAAGCGCAGCCCATTCACTCGCCAGATAAAGGATATTCTCAATTTCATCCGGTGAAGGATGAAACCATGTGTCAAATTTTTTTATCTGTTCACGTGTCCGTTCGAGCCGCCGCCGCTTATCGGTTACAGGTTCAGTCTTTTTCTTAACTGCCATCGTGCGCACCCTTCAAGTGCAGCCTTCAAAAAGGAGCCGCGCCAGGCCGGTGAAGGTTTCCAGCTTTTCGTCCCGTCGGGCTAGGCGCGGCAAACTCGTTATGCGGTCTTGCCGTGCAGCGGTATAATCTCCGCGCCAGCTTTCAGCTTGTCCAGATAGTCCCCCCATTGCTGCATCATCTTCCGCCGCTCGGGCAGGTGCGCCGTGCGGTTGTAGGCGCGTCCGTTCGGGTCTTTTACGGCATGGGCTAGCTGGTGTTCGATCAGGTCAGGGCGCACCCCCAGCACTTCATCAAGAATCGTCCGGGCCATGGCGCGGAAGCCGTGCCCGCTCATTGCATCCTTGGCTATGCCCATGCGCCGCATTGCCGCAAGGATCGCGTTATCGCTCATTGGCCGCCCGTTGCTGCGCGCCCCCGGAAACACAAAGCGCCCGGTGCCGGTCAAGGCGTGAAGCTCGCGCAGGATCATCACCGCTTGAGTAGCCAGCGGGACAATGTGCGCCGTGCCGGTCTTGGTGACGGTGTAGCGCCACTCCGCCGCGTCTATGTCGATGTCGGCCCATTGCGCTGTGCGAAGCTCACCGGGGCGCACGAAGACCAAGGGCGCAAGACGCAGCGCACACGCAACAGTGAAGGTGCCTTGATAGCCGTCGAGCGTTCGCAGTAATTCCGCCACCTGCTTCGGTTCTGTTGTCGCCGCGAAGTGGTCGCCCTTCGCCGGGGGTAGTGCGCCGCGCAAGTCGCCGGATGGGTCGCGCATTGCCCGCCCGGTCGCCACGGCGTAGCGGAATACCTGCCCACAGTTGCCCAGCGCCCGGTGTGCGGTTTCCAGTGCGCCTCGCTTTTCGATGCGTTGCACCGTTGCCAGTAATTCGGGTGCGGTCACGTCGGCAATCGGTCGCCCGCCAATCCACGGGAAAATATCACGCTCCAAGCGCCTGATAATCCGGTCACCGTGATGCTCTACCCAATTGGGGGCGTGTTTCGCGTACCACTCCCGCGCCACCACCTCAAAGCTGTTTGCTGCCCGTTCCACTTTTGTCGCCTTCACGGCTTTGCGGTTTTCGCCGGGGTCTATGCCGTCGGCCAGTAACTTGCGGGCAGTGTCGCGCCGTCCTCTGGCATCCTTCAAGCTCACGTCGGGGTAGGTGCCAAGGGATAGCAGCTTTTCCTTATTGTCGAAGCGATATTTCAGCCGCCACCACTTACCCCCGGCAGGGGTAACAAGCAGGAACAAGCCGCGTTCATCAAACAGCTTGGCAGGCTTCGCGCCGGGCTTGGCATTGCGTATTGCGGTATCGGTCAGGGGCATTGGGGTAACTCCTTTTTGAATTGTGGAGTTACCCCTAAGAGTTACCCCCACCTAAAGCCGGATGCTACTGGACAATGTTACCCCTAAACGGATAATAAGTGCAATAAAAAACCCGCACTTAGGCGGGTTAGGTGGATGTTGCTGGATGTGTTTGGATGGTTAAATGGTGGTGGGGTGGAACCCCGCACCAAACCTCAGTAACTCAGCGCCTTACAACCGCTTCTAACTCGTGCGGAAAGGTGCGGAATCCAGCCCTT
>LNFM01000930.1_pt1 | contig 69170 bp, 58 predicted proteins | sample 596031 | NCBI WGS metagenome assembly LNFM01 (sample SAMN04254537, study PRJNA301005) | activated carbon metagenome | isolation source: dual media filters at the Ann Arbor, Michigan drinking water treatment plant | place: USA: Ann Arbor
GTGTTGGAGGACTTGGCAAGGGAACAACCATTCCCTGCGTCCTCCGCCTTGCCTGGCGAGATTTTTCGCAGCAACGCGGCTTGCGACGAAACGGCAACAGACCCTACAGTCGTCGCCCTGTTTGCTAAAACTGTCTGTTTGTTGAGGTTTGCCACGATGCGCGCCGCTCTGCTGTTGGGGATGTTCCTGTTGTCCGGGCTGGCCTGGGGCGAAGCCTGCGTGGTGCGCAGCCAGGCCGAGCGCCTGGACGTGAAGGTCTGCCAGCAGAACCGCAGCATCCCGCCGAACCTGTTCCGCAGCGGTTTCTGTCAGCCGCAGCTCAAGGGCCAAACCGTTGCCGTGGAATTCGTCGAGCAATGCCCGATCGGCGCGTACGGCGTGTGCCGCAACGCCCGCGTCGGCGGCACGCCATACCAGCAGGATGTGCATTACTACGGTGTGGCCAGCGACGCGACCTACCTCAAAGCCTACTGCGAGCAGCAAAGCAAAGGCGTGTGGATGGCGCGTTAACCGCGCCCTCAGATCACCCGCATAGACGGTGTAGGAGCCCGCTTGCGGGCGATCCCAAGTCGCACGCACGTAGCGCCTGCAAACCGTGCCAGCGCGCCCTACCCCAACCAATCCAGCGTCAACAGCAACCGTCGTTCACCCGCAGACGGTTGCGGCGAGCGGTGGATCAGCCCGTGCCCTTCGTTACCGACCCACTTTTCCCCCTTGGCAAGCAGCACGTCACCGGTTTGCGCCTGGTGGATGCGCGTCGCGTCCTGGGGTTCGGCGGCAGGGTCGCCAAGGCGCTGGCGCGGGATCACGCCCTCCTCCAGCCATTGGCTGCCGATACCGGCGTAACTGGTGATCAGCCGCAGCGGTACGTGATCGACGTGAAAGCGTGGGCACATGGCTTTGTCCAGCAGGCGCAGACGCAGGCCGATGCGCCGTGCATCGACCAGGTAGGCAAAGGCGCTTACCAGCCAAGCGACGTCCTCCAGAAACGCCGCCTGCCCGGGTAGGTCGCTGTACGGGTCGACCAGGCCGTGCAACTTCGGCGGCTCTTCCGGGCTGGCCAACTCCAGCACTACGGAAGCTGCCAGGGTATCGCCCTGGGCCAGCAGGGCGTGGCAGAAGTCGCTGATCTGCACCGGCAGTTGCCGCTGCCAACAGGCCAGGTTGACCTCGTCGCGCAGCACCTCGCCGAGCACGTCAATCTGCGCACTGCACAACTGCTGCGCCGGCGCGCGCAGCGTGATGGCGTGGGCCAGGTTCATGCAGCCTCCTCGGTCCAGGCACCGAACGGGTCGGGCAGCAGTTGCCAACCTTCAACACCCAGGGCCATCTCCGCGTCATCGAGCAGGCAGGCGTCCAGCTCGCGGGTGAGCCGGGGAAAGTCGATGTTCTGGCCGATAAACACCAGCTCCTGACGGCAATCGCCAGTCTGCGCCTGCCACTGTTTCATGATGGTTTGCAGCCCTTCTGCGTCCTGCGGCCACTGACTTTTGGGCACGAAGCGCCACCAACGCCCGGCAAAGCCATGGCGCATCAACCCGCCGGCCTGGGACCAGCTGCCGGCTTCCTGGTACTTGCTGGCCAGCCAGAAGAAACCCTTGGAGCGCAGCAGTCGGCCGTTGGTCCATTCACGGTTGAGGAAGGTATAAAAGCGCTCGGGATGAAACGGCCGGCGCGCGCGGTAGGCGCTGGAGGCAATGCCGTACTCTTCGGTTTCCGGAATGTGCTCGCCGCGCAGCTCCTTGAGCCAGCCAGGCGCTTGGGCGGCGCGCTCGAAGTCGAAACGCCCGGTGTTGAGGATCTTGTCCAGCGGTACCGCACCCATGGCCATCGGCACGATCTCGGCGTGGGTATTGAGGCCCCGCAGGATGGCGCTCAGCTCCTCGCGCTCGGCGCTGCTGATCAGGTCGATCTTGCTGATCAGCAGCACATCGGCGAATTCGACCTGCTCGATCAGCAGGTCGGTGATTGAGCGCTCGTCGTCCTCGCCCAGGGTTTCGCCCCGGCTGGCAAGGCTCTCGGCCTCGTGGAAATCACGCAGAAAATTGACCCCGTCGACCACGGTCACCAGGGTGTCCAGGCGCGCCTTGTCGGCCAGGCTCTGGCCCTGCTCGTCGCGGAAGGTGAAGGTCTCGGCCACCGGCAGCGGCTCGCTGATGCCGGTCGACTCGATCAGCAGGTAGTCGAAACGGCCCTCATCGGCCAGGCGGCTGACCTCTTCCAGCAGGTCTTCACGCAGGGTGCAGCAGATGCAGCCGTTGCTCATTTCCACGAGCTTTTCTTCGGCGCGGTTGAGGGTGACATCACGCTGGACTTCGCTGCCATCGATATTGATCTCACTCATATCGTTGACGATGACCGCCACTTTCAAGCCTTGGCGGTTTTTCAGGATGGCGTTGAGCAGCGTGCTTTTACCGGCGCCGAGAAAGCCGGACAGCACGGTAACGGGAAGGCGGGTGGGCATGGCGAGTCCCTCAGGGTTCACGGTTATTGAAGGGCGGGTTCAGACGACCCGCTTCTGATGTCTTTCGCGCAGTTCCTGGCGCTCTTTGGCTTCGATGCACAGGTCGGCGGTGGGCCGCAGCAGCAGGCGTTGCAGGCCAATCGGTTCGCCCGTTTCACGGCACCAGCCGTATTCGCCACGGGCAAGACGCGACAGCGCTTCGTCGATCTTGTCGAGCAGGCGTTTTTCCCGCTCCAGCAGGCGCAGCTGCCACTGACGCTGCTCTTCGGCGGCGCCAATATCGGCCGGGTCGCTGCCGACCTCCTGCTCGCGCAGGCCGGCGAATTCCTCGGCGATGCGCGCCTGCAGTTCGCCGCGTTGCGCCAGCAGACGCTCGCAAAAAAACGCCTGCTGGGCCTCGTTCATGTAGTCGTCGGCGGGCTGGGCAAGCAGCTGCGCGTCATTCAGGGGTGTGGACATGGCGATGGATTCGCTGGCAAGGTGATTTAATTGTTATAACATAACATTAATCACGCAAACCAACCTCTGGAATTCCGATGAACGCTCTGACCCTGCCAGACATCGCCGCCCAGGCCACCCACCACGCCCAAGCCCTGACGTGGGTGGGCATGGCTGATATCGCCCTGCCGCTGCACCTGGCCGAGCAACGCATCGCCGGCCGTGCCGATGCAGGCGTCAGCCTGGATGACGGCGAAGCGCGAGGCATTCATATGTCACGCCTGTACCTGGCGCTGCACGATTTCGAGCAACAACCCGTGACCCCGGCACTGCTGCAGCAGGTGCTGGGGCAGTTCCTCGACAGCCACCTGCAGCTGTCCAACAGCGCCTACCTGAACCTGCGCGGCGAGGTGCTGCTCAACCGACCCGCGCTGGTCAGCCCACTCAGCGGCTGGAAAAGTTACCCGCTGGAAATCCGCGCACGCCAGGATGCACGGGGGTTTCACGTGGAACTGCAGGTCAGCGTCGGCTATTCCTCGACCTGCCCCTGCTCCGCCGCGCTGGCTCGCCAGTTGATTCAACAGCGCTTTAGCAGCGACTTCGCCGACCAGCCGCTGGACCATGCCGATGTACTCGCCTGGCTCGGCTCGACCCAAGGCATCCTCGCCACCCCACACAGCCAGCGCAGCACCGCGACCCTGCAGGTGCGCCTCGACGCCAGCGCCACCGAGCTGCCACTGCTGACGTTGATTGATGATGCCGAGCGCGCCCTGGGCACCGCGCTGCAAACCGCGGTCAAACGCGCCGACGAACAGGCTTTCGCCCTGGCCAACGGGCAGAACCTGATGTTCTGCGAAGACGCAGCCCGGCGCCTGCATCGCTGCCTGGCGGCGCTGCCGCAAGTGAGCGGCTTTCAGCTGCGCGTGGTGCATGCCGAAAGCTTGCATGCTCATGATGCAGTGGCTGAGAGCCGACATAATTGGCAGCCATCATGACGCGCTGCACCGGGCTTCAGCTTGAGGTCACGGGATCTGCATCTAGTGCCGACCAGGCAACGTGACCGGGCCTCTACCAGCCACCTCCGCCTCCGCCGCCACCCCCACCGCCTGACGACCCGCCCCCGGAAAAGCCGCCACCACCAGAGGAACTGCTCGCCGGTGGTGACGCGGCCAGCGCCGTGGCACTGCTGAGACCAGCCGCCAACGCGCTGCTCATGGCAACCGGCGAGCTGAACGTGCTGCGGCTGTGATACCAGTCGGGTTGATAGTCACGCTGCGCCGGGTCGATCAAACCCTTGGCCAAGGCTTCACTGAAGCGCGCGCTCCACTTGTCTTCCACGCCCAGGGCCATGGCGTAGGGCAAATGCTGCTCGTACAGCGCAATGCTCATTGCCGGGGCATCACCGGCCAGGGCCAGCGCGTCGCCCTCCGCCAGTTGCAGGTAGTCGCGGTAGCCTTCCAGGTGGTCAAGCAGTTGCCGCCCAAGCGGCGTAGGTGCCGGCAGCAGCATATAGAACACCGCCACCACGGCTGCGTAAGCGCCCAGCACCAGCACGTTCAGCAGGGGTAAGGCATTAACCAGCATCCAAACCCCGACGGGCACCGGCACGAAAAACATCAAGCCGAAAAAGCCGAGGACGATGCGACGGCCCCAGCCCGGCCCCCGCCACGCGAGGGACAGCATCCACAGTGCTGGCCCAGCAAAGCCCAGTGAAAAGACCAAACCCGCCAGGCCGGTGGTCATCGCAGTATCGTTACGCGCACCCGTCAGCACCATCACCACACAGCCGACAAGAGGCAACACCAACCCCCACGCCCAGATACCCCGGTTGTTACTGAACCAGGCCTTGCCTTGCGTTTTAAGCTGGGTGGTCAGCCCGGCGACAGCATCGCCCAGACGCGGCTCGTAATCGCCGCCAATCTCGAGGGCGATACCGGCCTTGTTGGCCGGGAACAAGCGCTTGCGCAGCTCACGATCGGCCTCGCTGAAATCTACTCGCTCACCCGTGCCGCGGGCCAGGGTAAAGCCGCCACCCTGCGGCTTGTCCTCAATGTGCAGGTGCTTGCGGATGGCCATGTCGGTGAGCCACACACTGAACGCCCGCGCGTCCTGATACGTCCCGCTAAAGCCGCGATGCCAAAGGTAGCCGGCCTGCACCGCACTCATGCCTGACGGAGCGCCAAATAACGCGATGATGATGCCTTTTGCAGGGTCACGACCGACCCGATCCCAGGCGCGCAGATAAAACAGCAGCACACCGATCAACAGCAGAACGCCAAGCAACAGGCCGACGTTATCGCGCACCAAGGCGGCGCTACGCTCGATAAAACTCGGCCGCGCGACCAAGCCAGCTGGCCAGTCCACCGCCACCGTCAGGCCCTGATAGGCCGACAGTGGCTGGGTTGTGGTCAGGCGCAGGTAATCATCGCGCTGCTCCAGCACCTCGTAGCCCTTGCTTTGGCTGCCCCAGCCACCGGTGTAGGCGTCAACCTGACCGATCCGCGCGCCCGACGGCAGTTGCACCTCGACCGACGCCTGCTGAATCGGAAACGCCCAGCCGTTACCTGTGACGTTCCAGTACAGCTCATCGGTCGTGGCGTGGTGCAGCAACTGCCGCTCAACCCGATAGCGCAGTTCGTAGTCATAACGCCCCGGCTGCAGCAAACGGTCGCGCGAGCCGAGGTAATAGCGCACCCAGGTGCCGTTCTCCTCAACCCGCACCCGCTCTGTCTGGCCGTCACGCAATACGTCGAGCAAGGTAATCGGGCTGCTCTGCTGCAACCCGCTCGGTAAGCTGTAGCTGACCGGCAGATCACGGTAGATGCCGCGTTTGATCTGCTGGCCCTCGGCCTGCACGGTAATACGCTCCGTGACCATCAGGCTGCCATCGCGCTGCACCTGCAAGGTGACGGTAAAGTTCTCGATCACCTCGGCGGCCGTTGCCCAAAGCGGCAGCAGGCACAGACTCAACAGCACTGAACGCAGCACTGGCAGCATGTCAAAAATCCATTTTTGGCGGCTGGGTATCACGGGGGTCATCCAGGCTGAAGTACTCCGCCTGGGTAAAGCTAAACAACCGAGCAACCAGGTTGCTCGGCACCGACTCAATCAGCACATTCAGTTCGCGCACGGCGCCGTTGTAGTAACGCCTGGCCATCTGGATATGCGCTTCGACCTCTGTGATGGTGCGCTGCAAGTCGAGAAACTGGTCATCGGCCTTGAGCGTCGGATAGGCCTCCACCAGCGCAAACAGCTGGCGCAGCTGCAGGCTCAACTGCGCCTCGACCGGCGCCCGCTCGCCCAGCGGCGAGTCAGCCAACTGCACCGCAAGCTCGCGCTCCTGCACCAGCGCCTGTAGCGTGCCCTGCTCGTAATTCATGTGTTGGCGCACACACTCGACCAGCGCAGGAATCAGGCTGGCGCGACGCTTGAGCTGCACATCGATACCGCTCCAGGCCTCGGCCGCCCGCGCACGGTTGAACACCAGGCGGTTGTAGAAATAAATCGTTAAACCAGTGAGCGCCACCAGCAGCGCCAGCCCCGCCCAGAACCCCGCCCCGTGCATAACCACTCCTTGTCTGAAACTGCTGGATCGCCTGCGCTAGCACTCAATCATGGCATAGCCGGGCAGACGCCGATGTGTGGACCGGCACACCCGGTAACGTCGGCAGGGCGGACATTTACCCGGCGATGCCCGTATCCTGTACCGCCCGCTCGCGAACGAGGCCCCCATGCAGATCGAGTTGATCGAGATCCGCGATCACCTGAACCGCTTTCCGCCCTTCGACGCCCTGCCCGAAGACCGTCTTGATGCCATCGCCAGCCAGGTGCAGGTGACCTACTTCAAGGCCGGCAGCGACATCCTCCTCTACGGCGCCGACATCCACGAGCTGCACTACGTGCGCAGCGGCGCGGTGGAGATCTATCGGCGCAACGGTGAGCTGTACAACCGCCTGAGCGAGGGCGACATCTTCGGCCAGGCCGGCCTGCTGCGCAGCAACAAGGTGCGCTTCCCGGCGCGGGCCATCGAAGACAGCCTGATCTACTTCATCCCCGCCGCCGTGTTCGCCCAGCTCTGCGAAGCCTTCGACAGCTTTGCCGACTTCGTCGAAGCCGAGGGCCAGTCGCGCCTCAAGAGCGCGGTGGACAGCCAGGGTAAGGCGCGCGACCTGATGAAGATCAAGGTGCGCCAACTGATCGCCCGCGCGCCCGTCAGCGTCACCCTCGACACCTCGGTGCGCGAGGCCGCGCGGGTCATGACCGAGCAGGGCGTGTCTTCCCTGGTGATCGTCGACCCCAACGCACGCTGGCCCAACCCCGATCAAGTGTCAGTGCTCGACCAGCAGACCCAGGTGATGGTCGGCATCCTCACCGACCGCGACATGCGCACCCGCGTGGTCGCCGAAGGCCTGGGCGCTGACACCCCGGTGAGCGAGGTGATGTCGCCCAACCCGATCACTGTGCAGGCCGACGACTCGGTGTTCGAGGCCATGCTGTGCATGCTGCGTAACAACATCCACCACCTGCCCGTGGTGCAACGGCGCCGCCCGGTGGGCATGCTCAACCTGTCCGACATCATCCGCTACGAGTCGCAAAGCAGCCTGCACCTGGTCAACACCCTGTTCAACCAGACCCAGGTCAGCGGGTTGCAGGCGTTGCTGCCGGATTTGCGCGCGACCTTCGTGCGCATGGTGCGCGACGACGCCAGTGCACACATGATCGGCAGCGCCACCGCCGGCCTGGGCCGAGCCTTTACCCAGCGCCTGCTGGAGCTGGCCGAGGCTGAATTCGGCCCGCCGCCGGTGCCTTACTGCTTTATGGCCCTGGGCTCCATGGCGCGCGACGAACAGCTGCTGGTAACCGACCAGGACAACGCCCTGGTGCTCGACGACCGTTTCGACCCCGAGCTGCATGATGCCTACTTCCTCAAGCTCGCCAGCTTCGTCAGCGACGGCCTGGCCGCGTGCGGTTACACCTACTGCAAGGGCGGGATCATGGGCAGCAACCCCAAATGGCGTCAGCCGCTGCGGGTCTGGCAGGGTTACTTTCGCGAGTGGATCGACCGCCCCAACCCGACCACCCTGCTCAACAGCTGCATCTTCTTCGATCTGGACAGCGTCTACGGCGAAAGCGAGCTGGTCGAGCAACTCAAAGACCTGGTCGCCACCCGCGCCAGCGCCAACCCGGCGTTCCTCGCCGCCATGGCGCGCAACGCCCTAAACCGCACGCCGCCACTGGGCTTCTTCCGTACCTTCGTGATGGAGAAGGACGGCAAGCAGAAGAACATCATCAACCTCAAGGGCCGCGGCACCGCCCCGCTCACCGACCTGATCCGTGTGCACGCCCTGGCCTGCGGCAGTAAGGCGCAAAACTCCTTCGAGCGCCTGGATGCCATCGCCGCCACCAAACTGATGCCGCCCGAAGCCATCAGCCAGCTGCGCTACGCCCTGGAATTCCTCTCCCTGGTGCGCATCCGCCACCAGGCCTCAGCGGTTGAGGCCGAGCGCGAGCCGAACAATTACATCGAGCCGGAACAGGTCTCGGCGAGCGAACGCTACAACCTCAAGGAAGCCTTCCAGGTGCTCAGCAACGCGCAGAAATTCCTGCGCTTCCGCTACCCGCCCCACGCGGTGCGCAACCCATGAAAGGCCAGCGCCAGGATCAGGCGCCCGACTGGCCGACGCTCTACGCCCAGCTCGCCAAACAGAGCCGCGATCCGCGCCTGAAAGCCTTCTACCAGGCCGGTGTGGTGGCCATGGACACGCCCATCGAGGCCGTGCCGCTGCTCGCCCTGGATGTCGAAACCACCGGCCTGGATGCTCGCCAGCATGCCATCATCAGCCTCGGCCTGGTGCCGCTTAACCTGCAGCGCATCCGCTGCGGCGAGGCGCGTTACTGGGTGGTCAAACCCACCCGCGAGCTGAGCGGCGAGTCGGTGCCCTTCCACCGCATCACCCACTCCGACATCCGCCACGCCCCGCGCCTGACCCACGTCCTCGACGACTTGCTGGCCGCCATGCAGGGCCACGTTATGGTGGTGCACTACCGCAACATCGAACGCGGCTTTATCGACCAGGCCGTGCGCCAGCAACTCGGCGAGGGCCTGCACTTCCCGGTGATCGACACCATGCAACTGGAAGCACGCCTGCACCCCAAGCGCCAACCCGGCTGGCTGGGCCGCTTACTGCGCCGTCAGCCGACGTCGATCCGCCTGGCCGACAGCCGCCTGCGCTACAACCTGCCGTTGTACCAGGCGCACCACGCGCTGACTGATGCCCTGGCCACAGCTGAGCTGCTGCAGGCGCAGGTGGCGACGCATTATTCGGCGAGTACGTTGGTGGGGGAGTTGTGGAGTTGAGGCGGTTGAAGGCTTACACCCTGTCGGAGGGGCTGGCCGGCACTCCGCTTTAGCCGCGACGCTTTAGCCGCGAAATTTTGCATTGTCGTCCAGACAGGAAAGGGGATAACCACGGCTTTCTTGTGGGTAATCGTGGTCTGTCCCCTGATATTCCGCAGGCCTGAATCGAGGCACGAGACATTTAGAAATATTTTTTCGCTCTTTTTGGCGCGGCGCACTTCTCTTACCTAGACTCCGCTTTGAAGCAGTTCCCATCCCCGGTGTATGGACAAGGAGTTCCAATGCGCCTTCATTCAATCCGCATACAAATGATTTCACCCATCGCCCTGCTGGCACTCATTCTGGGCGGGCTCCTGCTGTTCATGTTGATGATGACGCAGGTCCAACAGGACGCCATGCGGCGCCAGGCGGAAAACTACTTTGAAGCCGTCGCCGTCGTACTCAACGCTGACCGTGACATCTATCAGGCGCTGATCGCACAGGAGCGCCTGCTAAGCGGACAGGGGGCGGCAGCCGACAACCAAGCCGAGCTTGACGAGAATGCTCAACAAGTATTCGACCGCTTCCAGAAATTTCGCGGCTTCATGGCGCAAGACGCCGAGGTTCTAGAACCTTTTGCCAATTTCGACCAGCTCTTTCAGATCTGGAGAGCCGCCAGCAGGTCGCTGAATGTCACCGCCGAAAACAATCAAGCACAGTCTGAAAACCTGCAGCAGCAGGATGACAAGTTCCTAGCCATTCGCAGCATGCTGGACGATGCCGGCGAGCGTTTGCGTCAGCACACCGCGCAGAAAAAAGCCGACTCAAGTGCAGATGTCGACTTGCAGCAGTACGTCGAGGCACTTTCCGAAGTGCTTAATGCGGACCGTGACATCTATCAGGCGCGCCTGGCGTTGCAGAAAGCAACTGCAGGCTCAGGCAACCTTGCCGAAAACCGGACGTTCTTCGAGGAGAACGTACAACAAGCGCTGCAGCGATTTCATAACTACCGCAGCTACCTGATTCGCGAACCCGATCTGGTGAAACCCTATGAACAGTTCGACATGCTGTTCAACGACTGGGTACAGCAAAGTCGCACACTGTTTGAGGCACCACCTGCTGACAATCAAACAACCAACCAACAAGCCAAAGCACTGGCAGACCAGCACTTTGCCGCGATTCGTGAGGTGCTCGACAAGGCCGGTGAGGCGGTCAACAGCTACGCCCGCAGCCAGAAAGATGCAGTCAAACAGCGAATCGCCCGCTATGAGCGGGTGGCCATTCTGATAATTGCCGGCTCCTTCGTCATTGCCCTGCTGGCTGGCTATTACGTGCCCTTGCTGTTAACCCGAAACGTCGAGCATATAACCCGCAGAATCCGGGAAATCGCCGAAGGGGACGGAGACCTAACCCAACGTATCAACTCTAACGCCAAGGACGAACTGGGTGACCTGGCTCGAGAGTTCGACGGCTTTGTCGAACGGCTGCGCCGCATCATAGGGGCTATTCAGGCCCAGTCAGTCACGCTGGGAAATATGACAGGCCAACTCAATACCGTTTCTGAACAGGCGGGGCGCATCAGTGAAGGCCTGGTCGGCGCCTCGGATTCCATGGTCAGTGCCGGCACCCAGATGAACGTGGCAAATCAGCAAATGGCCGACCTGGCCAAAGGCACAGCCGATGAAGCAAGCCATTCAAGCCAGATGACCCATCAAGGCGTGAACGCGGTGAACCTGTCCAACCAGGCCATCGAACAGTTGGTCAGTGATATCGAACTGGCGCTGACGCGCTCGACTGATCTCGAACACAGCTCGGCGGCTATCACCTCTGTATTGGAAGTGATCCGAACCATCGCAGAACAGACCAACCTACTGGCACTCAACGCGGCCATCGAAGCCGCGCGGGCTGGCGAACAGGGCCGCGGTTTCGCCGTTGTAGCCGATGAGGTGCGCACCCTTGCAACACGCACACAGGCCAGCACACAAGAAATCGACACCATGATTGAGCGCCTCAAACTCAGCGTGGCTGAATCTGCAACCGCGATTCGCAACAGCCGCCACAATGCACAAAGTACCGCTCAACACATCAGCCAAATGACCAGTATCTTCGACACCCTGAGCAGATCCTTTGACCGGGTACAGGAAATGGCCAGCCAGACAGCCCTGGCCACCGATGAACAGGCCAAGGTCTCGCACCACATCAGCGAAAACCTGACCTCCCTGCGCGAACAGAGCGATGAGGTTCGCGAAATGTCCGCCCAGGTGAAAAGCCAGTCACAGCAAATCACCGGGCTGTATCAGGAGTTACGTCATCAGGTCGATAGCTTCAAGGTGTAGGCAGCCGTTCAGATAGAGAGCAGTAGAACAACAGAACTGCCCAGACTCAGACGGGGCATCACTGAAGGCGGACGGGAAGTCAACGCACCCTGTAACCCTGCCCTACTGCTTAGCTTTTTCCATAGAACCTGAAGATATGCTGACGCGCGCCAAGCGCACGTAAGCCAGCCAGGATGGCGTTATCGATGGTCCCACCCCCAGAAAAAGCATCGCGCATAAAAAAGCGCGCCCGAAGGCGCGCTCTTGAAGGCCGCGAGGTCAGCGCTTAGCGCGGTTCGCTCATCAGGCCTTTGACGATGGCGATACAGCCCACCAACAGCACCAGGGTAAACGGCAACCCCGTGGACACGGCCATGGCCTGCAGGGCGCCCAGCCCGCCGCCGAGCAGCAAGGCGATGGCGACGATGCCCTGGATGGTGACCCAGAACACGCGCTGCGGTACCGGCGCGTTGACCTTGCCGCCGGCGGTGATGGTGTCGATCACCAGCGAGCCGGAGTCGGACGAGGTGATAAAGAACACCACCACCAGCACGATGCCGATAAACGAGCTGATCGCAGTCAACGGCAGTTCGCCGAGCATGGCGAACAGCTTGAGCTCCAGCGCGGCATCCTGCACGCCGGTGAAGCCTTCGGTGACCACCTGGCTGATGCCCGTACCGCCGAACGCGGTCATCCACAGCACCGAGACCAGCGAGGGCACCAGCAGCACGGCAATCAGGAACTCGCGCACGGTACGGCCACGGCTGACACGGGCGATAAACATGCCCACGAACGGCGACCAGCTGATCCACCAGGCCCAGTAGAACGCGGTCCAGCCCTGGCTGAAGTTGACGTCTTCACGGCCAACCGGGTTGGCCAGCGCCGGCAGGTAGCTGAGGTACGCGCCGAGGTTGTCGAAGAAGCCGGTGATGATGGCCAGGGTAGGGCCGGCGATCATGATGAACAGCAGCAGCAAAATCGCCAGGCCCATGTTCAGCTCAGAAAGGCGTTTGACGCCCTTCTCCAGCCCGGAGAGCACCGACACCAACGCGATGGCCGTGATGCCGATGATCAGCAGCACTTTGGACAGGTCAGTGGACTCGATGCCGAACAGGTACTGAATACCCGCAGCGGCTTGCTCGGCACCCAGGCCCAGGGAGGTGGCCAGGCCGAACAGGGTGGCGAACACCGCCAGGATGTCGATGATATGCCCCGGCCAACCCCACACGCGCTCACCGAGCAGCGGGTAGAAGATCGAACGGATGCTCAGCGGCAGCCCTTTGTTGAAGGAGAACAACGCCAGCGCCAACGCGACGATCGCGTAGATCGCCCAAGGGTGCAGGCCCCAGTGGAAGATGGTCGCGGCCATGCCCAGGCGGGCAGCGGCTTCAGCATCACCGGCAGCGCCACCCAGCGGCGCCCAGTCGGTGCGCACACCATCGGCGCCGACTTCAACACCGCCCAGGGCAGCGGAGAAGTGACCCATGGGTTCGGCCACACCGTAGAACATCAGGCCAATGCCCATACCGGCGGCGAACAGCATGGAGAACCAGCCGAGGTAGCCGTAGTCCGGCTTGGCATCCATACCACCCAGGCGCACTTTGCCCAGGGGCGAGACGATCAAGCCCAGGCACAGCAGGACGAAGATGTTGGCAGCGCCGAGAAAGAACCACGCCATGTGATGGGTGAGCCAGTCACGGGTGGCGGTGAACAGCGGTTCAACATGGTTTTGCAGGGCCAGGGTCAGCACCACGAAGAGCAACACCGTGAGTGCGGAAATGCTGAAGACCTTGCCGTGAATATCGAGGGAGAAGGAGAACTGTCCCTTGATGTTGTCCTGACCGATGACATAGTCGGTGTCGATCAAGTTGGACTCCCCACTCGGTGCGGGGATACTGTCTAGCCGTTCTGTTTCTGGCTGCGGGGTCGTGTCATGCGAAGGGTCTTTTCCCATATGAAATACTCCTTGATGCTTCTGACTCGCGGACAAGCGTAAAGCGTGAATAGGGGCAACAATGCCCTGCGCGTATCGCCCACTTATGCGGACGGAACCGACAAGGTTACCAGCATGAGCCCAATCCTGCAGGCGCAATGCCATCGGTGGGCTCTAGGCGACGGCCTGTTATACACCTTTAAGCAACCCTGAAGCCCCCGTACTGTCTGTATCAGAGCCACCATGATCGCCAGGAGTTCGGATGTTTTCAGGCATGCCCCATGACACCCTGTTTGCCTGGCTGATCGCCCTGATCCATGGCCTGGGTATGATTGCCGCCGTGCACGCGGTGCTCACCGTGCGCACGGCTCAGGGCGCCATCGCGTGGGCGCTGTCGTTGTTTTTCATGCCCTACCTGACCCTGCTGCCGTATCTGGTGTTCGGCCGCAGCCGTTTCGACGCCTACATTGCCGCACGCCGTGATATCGACCGGCAGATGCACGATGCCGTGGCGGATCTCGACTGGCGCCCCTGGGTCGACGCCACGGTGCAGCCTGGCGATGCAGCGGCTTACGACCGTTTGGGCGCGTTACCGCGTCTGAGCCGCCTGCCCTGTCTGGGGCAGAACCGCGTGCAGTTGCTGATCGACGGCGAGGCCACCTTCGCCGCGCTGTTCGAGGCGCTGGAGCAGGCCCGTGAGGTGATCCTCATCCAATTCTTCATCGTCCATGACGACGCCCTTGGCCGGCGCCTGCAAGCCCTGCTGCTGGCACGGGCGGCAGCTGGGGTGCAGGTGTGCTTCCTCTACGACGGCATCGGCAGCCACGCCCTGCCCCGCGCCTACCTGCAGCGCTTGCGTGAAGGCGGCGTGCAGGTGCACGCCTTCCCCACCCGCGGTGGCTGGTTCAACCGCTTCCAGCTGAACTTCCGTAACCACCGCAAGGTGGTGGTGGTCGATGGCGAGGTGGGGTTTCTCGGCGGCCTGAACGTGGGCGATGAATACCTGGGCCTGAAACCGCCCCTGGCGCCCTGGCGTGATACCCATGTGGCGGTGCATGGGCCGGTGGTCGCGGCGCTGCAAGAGTCCTTTGCCGAGGACTGGTACTGGGCGGCGCGCGCACTGCCGCCGCTGCTGCTGCCCTCGGTCTACCCTGACGAGTCGATGCGCTGCCAGTTGATCGCCAGCGGCCCGGCGGATGCTCACGAGACCTGCTCGCTGCTGTTCGTCGAGGCGATCAACGCCGCCCGCGAACGGCTCTGGTTGACCAGCCCTTATTTCATCCCCGACGAAGCGCTGTTCACCGCCCTGCGCCTAGCCGTATTGCGCGGCGTCGATGTGCGCTTGCTGCTGCCCTCGCGCCCGGACCACAAGGTGGTCTACGCCGCCTCCAGCCTGTATGCACTGGAGGCGTTGCGCGCCGGGGTGCGGGTGTTTCGCTACCGGCCGGGGTTCCTGCACCAGAAAGTCGTGCTGATCGACGACGAAGCCTGCCTGATCGGCAGTGCCAACCTGGACAACCGCTCGCTGCGGCTGAATTTTGAAGTCAGCCTGCTGACCGTCGACCGCGTATTCGCCGGTGAGGTCGCGCAGATGCTCGAGCGTGACTTCAGCCACAGCCGCGAGCTGGTCGGCGCCGACCGTAAACAGGCCCATCGCCTGCAGCAACTGGGCATGCGCGTGGCGCGGTTGATCTCGCCGATTCTTTGATCTGCGACTATGGTTAGAGCGCACTCCGTAGCGCACCCTGATGGCTGCGCTGAGCAACCCAGAGAACTCGATGAAAAGCCTGTTCACCCTGCTGTTGTTTGTCGGCCTGTGTACGGCCCATGTCCACGCCCAGGAAGTGTTTCACGTCGGCGTCGAACTGCAGCCCTACCCGCCCTATTCCGATGTTCAGGATGGGGTCTACCAAGGCTATGCCCGCGACCTGCTTGATGCCTTCGCTGCCCACAAGGGCTACCAGTTTGTGTACGTCGCGCTACCGGTACGCCGGTTGCTGAACGACTTCCTCGAGCAGCGCGTGGACTTCAAATACCCCGACCACCCGCAGTGGAATGCCAGCCAGAAAGCCGGCCACCTCATCCACTACAGCCAGCCCACGGTGCCCTACATCGATGGCGTGCTGGTCAAGCCTGAACACCTGGGCCGCAGCCAGGCGGAGATCGCCCTGCTGGGCACGCAGAATGGGTTTACACCCTGGCCTTACCTGAAGCCGATCCGCTCGGGACACATCAAGGTGATTCTCGCCAACCAGGTCGACTCCCTGCTGCGCATGGCCCTCAGTGACCGCATCGATGGTGCCTACCTCAACCCCAAGGTCGTGGCCTACCGCCTGCGCCAACTCAACCTGCCGGCCGATGCCCTGGTGTTCGACCCACAACTCGACCACGTGGAAGACTACTACTACCTGTCGAGCATCCAGCACCCCGAGCTGATCGGCGAGTTCAATCGCTTCCTCAGCGAGCAGGCGGAGCTTGTCATGCAGATCCGCGTGCGCCATGGCCTGTAGGGCTCAGGCGCGCCTTATGGTGCCGTACATACAAGGGCCGCAGGCCTCACGCGACAACCGGTGTGATACCCCGCGCGCGCTGTTCGGCGATAAGCCGCGAGCGGCGCTTCTTCGTCCAGATCACCAGCCCGGTCAGCGATAACCCCGCCACAGCCACGCCCAGCAGCGACACCAGAATCCGCCCCGGCAGGCCGATGATGCGCCCCGAGTGCAGCGGGAACTGCGCCTGTAGGAAGATATCCCCCGCGCTGCCTGTACCCGGCACATGAGCGCCAGCCAGCTCGCCACTGCGGCTGTCGACATAGAGCCAGGGGTTGCCGAGACCCGCGTCACCGTGGTCTTCGCCCAGCTCATAAAAGCCGACGCCATACACGCCGAACTCGGCGGAATGGAACACCGCCGCAGCCGGCGCTTGCCAGCCCAGTCGCCGCGCTTCGGCATCAGCAACCGCAATGGCCTGGCGCCGGTCGAGCAGCGGTACGACCTGCTCGTCCAGCGTCACCGGAGTGCGGCTGGCAAACGGGCTCGGCGTCAGCGGCGAGAACAGCTCCACCACCGGCCGTACCACCTGGCGTTCAAGGTTCATCGACACCGAGGTGACCGCCAGCGTCAGCAACAACAGCCACAGCCAGACGCCGCCGGAGCGGTGCAGATCAAAGTTGAGCTTGTAGCCGCCCTGGCGCCAACGAAAGGCGAACGACTTGCGCCAGCCCCGCGCACTGGGGAAGGACAGCCACAGCGCGACCAGGCAATCCAGGCACCAGACGATGGCGACAATGCCGAACAGCCAGACACCCAGCTCCACACCGAAGCCGTCCGGGATATGCAGGCTGTAGTGCAGTTTGTAGAGAAACGGCAGCAGGTTCTCGCGGCTCAGGGAGATCGCGCCCCACATGCGCTGGCCCTGCACCTCGCCGGTGACCGGGTCCAGACCGAGCTGGTTGAAACCCAGCTCGAAGGCTTTGCCCGTGGCCGGGTCAACCCGCGGATCAACAAAAACACCCACCGCATGCCCAGGCTCCAAGGCCAGCGGCATAAAGCTCACCTGCACCCGTGGATCACGCGCCTCCAGCGCGTCGGCAAGCAGCAGCGGGTCCTGCCCCTGACCCTCGGTTTGCGCATCGAACAACTGCGGATTGAGCCATTCGTCGAGCTCGTGATCCCAGGAAATGATCGCGCCGGTCAGGCCGGCGACAAACAGAAACAGGGCGATAAACAAGCCGCACCAGCGGTGCAGCAATACCAGGGAGGAGCGCATGACGACGTCTCTTGGGTAATACACGGCCGCCTATGGACGGCCCTGGTTATCAGTACTTCCAGCTCACGCTCATGCTGGCGTTACGTGGCGCACCGTAATAGGCCTGCGTCCAGTAGAGGCTGGTCAGGTACTTCTCGTTGGTGAGGTTGTTGAGGTTGGCCGACACGCTCCAGTTCGGGTCGATGTCGTAGCTGGCCATCAGGTCGACTACGGCATAGGCCTTCTGCTCGGCATCGGCGCTGCCGATCGAGGTGTATCCGTCATCCGCCGTCAGCGGCACAGCGATCTTGATATCGTCCTGCCAACGCACGGCGGCACCGACCTTGAGCTTCTCCAGGCCCGGCACGCGGTAGGTCGCTGCGGTCTTGATCATGTGCTTGGGCGCGTAGGTCACGCCATGCGAGCCGTCCGCCTTGGTGATGTCGACAAAGGTGTAGCCGGCGCTCAGTTGCAGGCCATCCAGCGGCTCGCCGGCAAACTCCAGCTCATAGCCTTCACTGGTCAGGCCTTCGACGGCGCGGTAGTAGGCGACCGCACCGGTTACCCCGGCCTGCTCGGCGAAGTTATCCTGCTCGGTGCGAAACACGGCCAGGGAGACATCAACCTTGTCGTCAAACAGTTCACCCTTGATCCCGGCTTCGTAGTTCACCCCTTCTACCGGTGCCAGACGGCTGCCGCCTCGGTCGGTCTTGGTCTGCGCGTCGAAGATCTCGGTATAGCTGGCGTACAGCGAATATTGCTCGGTGAGGTCGTAAACCACGCCGGCATAGGGCACGACCTTGCCGCTGGTCTTTGTCGATTTGGCCAAACCGTAGTTGGTGCCGTCGCTCGTCACATCCACTACGCGGGCGCCAGTGATCAAGCTCAGATCGTCGGTCAGGCTCCAACGTGCAGCGCCATAGACGCTCTTCATGCGGTCGGTGAAATCGCTGCCATTACTGCCGTTGTCATTGAGCGGCTGACCAATGTGGCCATCCCACTCCTCCAGCCGCGGCAGCATGGTGCCGGTGGTTGAGTCGTACCAGGACAGATCTTCAAGCTCGGAGCGCGACCAGCTGGTGCCGAGGGTCGCCTGGTGTTCGCGACCTGCCAGGCTGAACGGGCCGCTGGCCTGCAGATCGGCAATCAGTTGGGTGTTCTTTTCCTGGTATTCCGACGGGTAGGAATACAAACCGGCCCCGGTTTCGCGGTTCGGCGTGCCATACACATAGAACATCGAGCCGTCACTTTTCTTCTCGACACGCGTCAACACCGCCTTGGCCTGCCAGCCGTTGTCGAACAGATGCGCCACTTCGGCAAAGCTGCGGTTCTCCTGGTTATCCCAGTAGGCCCAGTCGGCAGCGGTGCTGGTAGAGCGCGAATAGTCGGTCTTGCCGCCATCCTGATAGACCAGCGGCAGCGCACCCCACATCGCGCCGTTGGCATCGCTCTTTTGCAAGGTATGGCCGAGGGTAAACAGGGTGCGCTCGTCCAGATCGAACTCCAGCACACCATGGAACAGGTTCTTCTCACGCGCGTAGCGGTCGAGGTACGAGTGCTTGTTTTCGTTGGCATACACCGCACGCCCACGTACGGTGCTGGCATCATTCAGCGGGCCGGAGACGTCGGTGTCGATACGGCGTTTGTCCCAGGAGCCGGCGGTCAGGTCGATGCGCGCCTCAGAGGTGGCTGTCGGGCGCTTGCGCACAAAGTTGATGGTCGCCGACGGGTTGCCGGTACCTGTCATCAGGCCATTGGCGCCCCTGACCACCTCAACGCGCTCGTACACGGCCGTGTCCAGATCACCCTCTACGTTGCCGTAGACGAAGGGCACGGAGATGCCGTCGTACTGGAAGTTGGTGATGTCGAAGCCACGGGCGGTGTAGTACGTGCGGTCGGTTTCGACTTCCTGCACCTGAATACCTGGCGCGGCCTTGAGTGCACCGTTGACGCTGGTGAGCTTGAAGTCGCGCAGCTGAGCGCCGCTGAGGGTGGACATCGCCTGCGGCGTCTGCCGTGGCGTCAGGTCCAACTTGGTGGCCGCGCTGCTGGGCTGCGACTGATAGCTGTCGGCACTGGCAGCGGTGCTGCTGACGACGGTTTGCGCATCCAGCTCAAGCTGCGCCTGCTCGGCAGCCACAGCACTGTTGAAACTGCAGGCAGCGGCAATTGCCACGGCCAGGTGGTTTTTTCGGGTGAGCAAGGGACGTTCTCCTGATGCGCTATCGATCGCTGCCAGCATTCCCTTTCGCAGCCGTGCCTACCTGGCAACATCCGCAATATGCGAATGCTAATAATTATCGATAAATTCTCGCAATCAGGCGCCCCGCCGTCAACGCAAAATATTCCTATTTAGATTTGATCAGCTCTTTTTCAGGTTTCCGCAGTCCGCCGCGACCCAGCGTGCACGGGTTTGCAGGCTGCCTTCGCTGGCCTGGCCGTTGTGAGTGAAGGTGCCATTGAGGCGGGTGAGGAACTCGCGGTCACTGAGAAACTGGGTTTCGCCCTGCCCCTGGCCTTGCGGGCAGCTGAAGGTAAAGGCCCAACGGTCTGCGCTGCGCTCGGTGATGCGCTGGCTGCAGCCGGTCTTAGGATCTTGCAGGGGAATCTGGCCGGAGTCGATTTGCGCCTGGGTCATGCACACCTGCACGCCCTGGCCGCCAAACTGCACACCCTGCTCGGCCATGGCGCCTTCGAGCATCTGCCGTTGCGCGGCGGGCAAGCCTTCGAGCAGGCGATTGACGTCAGGCAGCGCCTGGCCATCGACCTGCATGTCGCTGGAGCTCAGCTCCCACAGGCCCGGTTGCAGGGGTTGTGGCTGAGCGGCGGCCAGCAGGGGTGTCAGGCCAAGGGCGAGCAGCAGGGAGGAACGCACGGTGGGGGTCATGACGGTTATCTCGCAATGAAGGACATGCGAGATAGACCACACACACGCGTTATCGTCCCCGCCAGCGGGCCGTTTAAAAACGTAGGCGAGGCAGGCAAGACAAGGCAAAAGCGGCCGAGGAAGCGCAGTTTACGCGCTGTATATGAGCATTCCGAGGCCGCTTTTAACGCAGTATTGCCAACGCAGGTAGTTTTTCAACAGCCTGCTAGTTCACTCCTCGACCTGCTGATACAGCTCAAACCCGCGGGCCTGGTAATTGCCCAACGCGCTCGGGTGATCAAGGCTGCAGGTGTGCACCCAGACGCGCTCGGTGCCTGCCCAGGCCCAGGCGGATGCCAGCGCGTGACTCAGCAGCGGGCCGCCGAAGCCGCGGCCGAAAAACGCCTCGACCAGGCCAAAGTAGAGAATCTCCACGTCATTGCCGACCCGCTGCAGCTCGTAGTAACCGGCAATCGCGCCCTGGTGGTAGGCCACCCAAGTGCGGTGCCCAGGCTGCTCGACCAGGTCGCGCCACTGGGTGTCGCTCAAACTGAGCTTGTCCGTCCACTGCCAGGGGCCGCCGACCAGTTGGTAGAGGAAGCGGTTGAACGGGAATTGCTTGATCTGGCACTCGACCACCGTCAGCTCAGGCGGCAGAGGCTTGTTGCGCAGCGCGGCGGGGTCGCGCATCTCCAGGTAATAGGTGATACAGGCAGGTGCTGACACAACGGCTCCAGGGACAGGGTAGATGGTCGAAACCCTAACGAACAAAACCCCCACCGACAACGCCGAATGGGGGTTTTCCTCAGGGTCGCCCGCGCTTGTGGCGCAGGGAGCGGACGCACGCCGAACGTGGTCCTGGCCGGTTACGCCTAGGCGGGTGCCGGGGAGCTTTGCTCACAGCTCCAGAGTTCCAACGCGGGCCGGGCTGCTTGTGGCGGGCCGAGCCATTCACTCATCAAGTGGCAACGCTGGTTGAAACACAGTTGGTAATCCCCTGCTTCGGGGGTTCGCCCCACACGCAGCGGTTGCAAGGGTGGTAGCTGGCGTTGGTAATGCCAACTGCCCTCGCGCAGTTCGGCGCCGTCCGGAATCTCCATGCCGGCGCCAGAACCCTTGACCCGCGCCTCGCCGAGCAACAAGCCCTCGGCGGTGACGCGGTAATCTTCTTCCCAGCGGACCTTCTCGATCGTATGGGTCCAGGCCAGGGTGAACGCAGGGGTGGGCACCTGTGCCCAGACAACCCCCGCCAACCCCAGGCACAGGCCTATCACGCCGCAGCCACCTGGGCGCGACGCGCGCGCAAGAAGTGCTGAGCGATGAACAGCGCGGCCAGGGCAAAGCCGATTTCATCACTGGCCGGCGTGGCCAGAATCAGGCTGGCGCCTGCGGCAAAGCCCAGCACGCGCTCCCACCAGGTCATCTTGGCCTGCAAGTAACCGGTGAACACCGCCCCCCAGATACCGATAGCGACGAATGCCTTGAGCACGACGTAGATCGTGGCCATCCAGCTGTCGCCCTGCAGCATCAGCGCCGGCTCGTACACCGCCATAAACGGCACGATAAAGCCGGCAATGGCGATGCGCACGGCCCACAGGCTGATCTTCAACCCGGTTTCCTTGGCGATCGGCGCAGCCGCGAAGCAGGCCAGGGCCACGGGCGGCGTCAGGTCGGCCATGATGCCGAAATAGAAGACGAACATGTGCGAGACGATCAGCGGCACGCCCAGGTCCAGCAGCGCCGGTGCGGCAATCGAACTGGTGATGATGTAGTTTGGGATGGTCGGGATGCCCATGCCCAGTACCAGGCAGGTGACCATGGTCAGCAGCAGCGAGAGGAACAGGTTGTCCTGGCCCACGGCCAGAATGTAGCCGGCAAAGGTGGAGGCCACCCCGGTCAGCGACACCACGCCGATGATCACCCCGACCAGCGCACAGGCGATGCCCACCGGCACCGCATGGCGTGCGCCTTCGACCAGCGCATGCAGGCAGATGGTCAGCGTCTCGCGGCCGCCATTGATGAAGAAGCAGATCGCTACCAGCAGCGCGACCACGCCAAACACAACGCCGATGCCGAGCTGGAAGAAGCCGGCGCAGAGCAGGCCTAGCGCCACCCAGAAGGCGATGCGCAGGGCAAACGAGGATACCCGCAGGATGATCGCCGAGCCGAGGATCACGATGGCAGTCAGCGCCAGGCCGACCATGCCGGAGAACAGCGGCGTGCGCCCGGAGAACAGCAGGTAGATCAGGATGAACAGCGGGATCAGCAAGTACCAGCGCTCACGCACGGCAGCCCAGGGGTTCGGGCACTGATCTTTCGGCAGGCCACGCAGGTTGGCGCGTTTGGCTTCCAGGTGGACCATCCAGAAGGTCGAGCCGAAGTACAGCAGCGCCGGAATCAGCGCGGCCTTGGCGACTTCGATAAAGGGCACATTGATCGTCTCGGCCATGATGAACGCCACGGCGCCCATGATCGGCGGCATGATCTGGCTGCCCATCGACGAGGTGGCTTCTACGCCACCGGCAAACGCCGGGCGATAGCCGAAACGTTTCATCAGCGGGATGGTGAACTGGCCCGTGGTGACCACGTTGGCCACGCCGGAGCCGGTGATGGTGCCCATCAACGCCGACGACACCACCGACACCTTAGCCGGGCCGCCGAGTTTGTGGCCGAACAGGCCCATGGCGAAATCAGTGAACAGCTTGATCATCCCCGCCTGCTCGAGAAAGGCACCGAACAGGATGAACAGGAAGATGTAGGTGGCCGACACATAAGTCGGCGTGCCATAGAACCCTTCGGTGCCGAACGCCAGCTGGTTAACCAGTTGATCGATGCCGTAACCACGGTGCATCAGGTCGCCGGGCAAGTACTGGCCGAACAGGCCATAGGCGAGAAACAGTGCGCAGATGATCGGCAGGGCAATGCCCATGACCCGACGCGCGGCCTCGAAAACCAGCACGGTGAGCACCAGGCCCACGGCCATGTCCATGCTGGTGAGGTCGCCGGAACGTTGAATCAGGTCCGCCTCGAAATACCACTGGTAGGCAGCCGTGCCCATGCCGACCAGGCCGATCAGCCAGGCCAGCGGCTGCCAGGGTTGCCCCTTGCCGGCACCCGGAAAACTGATGAACACCACCAGCAGCAGGAAGCCGACGTGCACGGCACGCAGCACCTGGCTGGACACGGGGTGGAACGCGGCCGTGACGATCTGGAAGATCGAGAACAGCAGCGCAACGGCGAACAGCGCTTTGGGCCACTCGCCGGGGTTGGCCGCCAGGCCTTGGTTGGAATCACTCATGGAGCACGAACCTCGTGACTGCATCGATACGTCAGAGTCGCCAACAAAACCTACCGTCCATGGACGCCGGTTTTATTCGCAACTCTACCTACGGGGTAACGCGGGGGGCGCATTGAACAGGGCGTACCGCCGGGTACGCCTTGTTCCGTTCAGCCGGGACGCTCGCTATAGGCCGCCCAGGCTATACGCCTAACCCTGCACCAGGCTTACAGAACGCCCGCTTCTTTGTAGAAGCGTTCGGCACCTGGGTGCAGCGGAATCGGCAGGTCCTTGGCCGCATTTTCCAGCTTGATGTCCTTAGCCGCCGAGTGGGCGTTGCCCAGGCGCTCAAGGTTGTCGAACATCAGCTTGGTCATCTGGTAGGCCACCTCGTCGGAGACGCCTTCATGGCTGACCAGAATGTTGTTGATGGCCACCGTGGCGACATCGCTGTCCTGACCGTCGTAGGTGCCGGCCGGAATGGTGGCGGCCTGGTAGGCGGCGTTGTTGATCTTCGCGGTGGTCTCAGCCGGGATGGCCACGAAGTTGATCGGCAGGGTCGCCGCCAGGTCACGAATGGCGGCCATGCCCAGACCGGAGGACTGCAGGGTGGCGTCCAGCTGACGGTTCTTGATCAGCTCAACCGACTCGGCGTACGGCAGGAACTCGACCTTGCCCATGTCTTCGTAGCTCAGACCAGCAGCCTCGAAGATGGCACGTGCGTTCAGCTCAGTGCCGGACTTCGGGGCGCCCACGGAAATGCGCTTGCCCTTTAGGTCGGCAAGGGTGGTGATGCCCGACTCTTTATTGGCAACGATCTGGATGTAGTTCGGGTAGGTGCCAGCGATAGCGCGCAGTTTTTTCAGCGGCGCTTTGAAGCCCGCTTCCTCGACGCCTTCCCAGGCATCGGCAACCGAGTCGCCCAGGGCGAAAGCCAGCTCACCACGACCGGCCTGCAGCAGATTGAGGTTTTCCACCGACGCCTTGGTGGCTTGCACGGAGGTTTTCGAGCCTTCGATGCCGTTGCCGTAGAGCTGCGACAGGGCCACACCGATGGGGTAATAGACCCCGCTGGTGCCGCCGGTGAGGACGTTGATAAAAGTCGGGGCCGCAAGCACGGCGGTGCTGGCAGTCAGGGCCGCCGCAGCGGCGAACAGGCTGAAACGCTTAGTCAGGTGCATGGATGAGTCTCCGTCATTGTTATGGCTTTATGCAGACTGTGACCGTGAACACGCCGGCAGGCAGTGCCCAGCGGCGTCGTTCAGGAAAGCGGGAAAACCCCACACCCGGCGTACGCGCGGATGTGCAAGAGGCGAGGCGGACTCGCGCAGGCAGTGCGGCAAAGGGTGCTGACCTCTTGTCTTTCTTATCAGTCGCCAGCGCGTCGGGCGCGCATGGCTGTACTGGCTATAGCAGAAGACGTGCCAGCGGCTGTAAGCCCCGCGCGGCGGGGGCATCGTGGAATAAATGGGCAAAAATGAGCGGATTACCGCTCATAACAGGAAAAGACAGGCGATTTTTCGCCTATTCCTCGTCCAGACTGCCCGCAGGCCGGTAGCTGCTGCGCTGCAAGCCATGGCGCTGCATTTTTTCGTTGAGGGTGCGCCGCGGCAGCTGAAGCAGCTCCATGACTTGGGCAATGCTGCCCTGGCACCGCAGCAACGCGTTATGCAGGCACTGCGCCTCAAAGGCCTCCATCTGCTCAGCCAGGGACTGGCTGACCACCGCCTCGGACGGCGTGCTAAGGCCCAGGGCATGACGCTCGGCCGCGTTGATCAACTCGCGCACGTTGCCTGGCCACTCATGGCCCAGCAAACGCGCCAGCTCACTGGGCGCCAACGGCGGCGCGACGCGGTCATGCCGCTTGGCCGCCTCCTGGGCGAAATGCTCGAACAGCAGGGGAATGTCCTCACGCCGATCACGCAGCGGCGGAATCTGCACCGTGGCGACGTTGAGGCGGTACAGTAAATCCTCACGGAAACGCCCACCGCGCACCTCGTCGAGCAGGTCCGGCTTGGCCGCGCTGATCACCCGCAGATCAACCTGGATGCTGCGGTTGGAACCCAGGCGCTCCAGGGTCTTTTCCTGCAGCACGCGCAACAGCTTGACCTGCTGCGCCAGCGGCAGGCTTTCCACCTCGTCGAGAAACAGCGTGCCGCCATCGGCGTGTTCGATACGACCGATGCGCCGGCCTTGGGCGCCGGTGAACGCACCACTTTCATGGCCGAACAGCTCGCTCTCGAAAATGCTCTCCGGGATGGCCGCGCAGTTCAGCGCAACAAAGGGTTTGCCGGCCCGCGCGCTGAAGTCATGCAGGCAACGGGCGACGCGCTCCTTGCCACTGCCGGTTTCCCCACGGATGAGGATATTCACCGACGTGCCGGCCAGTTCGAGGATCTGCCGGCGCAGGTTTTCCATGGCCCGGGACACGCCGAGCAGTTGCGATTCGATGTGATCCTTGAAGGCGAACTGCTGCCGCAGCTGGCGGTTCTCACACACCAGGCGGCGCTTATCGAGGGCGCGGCGCACGCTGTCGAGCAGGCGCTCGGGGGTGAAGGGCTTCTCGATAAAGTCGTAGGCGCCCTGGCGCAGCGCCTGTACCGCCATGGGCACGTCGCCATGACCGGTGACCATGATTACCGGCAGGTCGCGGTCCAGCTCCAGCAGCGTATCGAGCAATTGCAGGCCATCGGTGCCCGGCATGCGCACATCGCTGATGATCACCCCCGGAAAATCGCGGTCGACCAGTGCCAGCGCCTGAGCCGCATGGGCACAGCTTTGCACGCTGAAACCCGAGAGCTCCAGCCACTGTTGCACGGCTTCACGGATCGCCGCTTCGTCATCGACGACTATTACCTGACCACTCATGGCAACTCCCCCTTGAACGGCGGGCAGTGTAGCCCGGAAGCAATATCGTTAGTCACGCCCGTAGGGTGCGCCGTGCGCACCAATGCCCTCGATGCACTCAGCAGGGTGAATGCCCGATCTACAAGCCGGTGCGCGCGGCGCACCCTACGGCCGAGGTGCTGCGGGCAGGCGCAGGGTAAACACCGCGCCTGCTTCAGCATTGGCCGCCTCCAGGCTGCCGCCCAGCTCGCGGACGATGCCGTAGGACACGGCCAGGCCAAGGCCCAACCCCTGGCCCACCGGTTTAGTGGTGTAAAACGGCTCGAACACATGGGCCAGGTGCTCGCTGGCAATACCGCCGCCGCTGTCACTCACCTGCAAGACGCACTGACCGTTCTCCCGGGCGATGCGCACTTGCAGGTGGCGCACCGGCGCATTGCTCATCGCATCCAGCGCGTTGTGCAGCAGGTTGACCAGCACCTGCTCCAGGCGGATCGCATCACCAGCCACCAGCGCCTCGGCGTCAATCTCACAGCTGAGCAGCACCTCGTCGCGACGAATGCGCGCGTCGAGCAGTAGCAGTGCTTGCTCCAGCACATCGCCCAAACGCACACGCTCGCTCAGCCCCGCTGGGCTCTTGCGGGCAAACGTCTTGAGGTGCCGGGTGAGCACGGCGATACGCTGCAACAGGCTGTCGATGCGCTCCAGCCCTTGGCGCGCTTCGTCGGGACGCGCCGCATCGAGCAACAGGCGCACGCTGCCCAGCTGCATCTGCATGGCGGTCAGCGGTTGGTTGATCTCATGGGCCATGGCCGCCGACATTTGCCCCAGCGCCGCCATCTTGGCCGCGTGCACCAAGCCCTCTTGGGCTTCGCGCAGCTCGGCGGTGCGCGCACTCACCTCGTGTTCCAGGCGCTCACGGATACCGGCTTGCAGGCGTTGAGTCTTGCGCCGCTGGGCGAGAAACAGCAGCAGAAACGCCAGGGTCATCCACACCCCGGCGGCAGCCAGGCGGTAGGTGCGCACGTTATCGGCCAGGGCCAACGGCTCAAGCAGCAGGTGCAGGGTCCAGCCTTCTTCCGGCATGGCCAGGCGCTGCCAGAGGTAATCGCGCCGCCCGTCCGGGCCGTCGACCCGGCGCCAGTCGGCGTCTGTGTCGATCTGCCGGCGCACCTCACTGGGCAGCGGCTGCAACGCCTGCTCGGCGTATTTACGCACCTCGATCAGCTCGGCCCGCGCCGCCTCGCCAAGGTCTTCAAGGGAGCGGAAGCGCCACGCCGGACGGTTGCTGAGGATCACCACCGAATAGCTGTCGGCCACCAGCAGCACGCCAGCCTGGCTGACCCACTCGCGCTGCAACTCTTCCAGCTCAAGCTTGACCACCAGCACGCCGAGCACGCTGCCATCGAGGTCGCGCACCACGTGGGAGAGGAAATAACCGGGGATGCCGGTGGTCACCCCGACCGCAAAATAGCGCCCGGCAGACTGCCGGAGGGCGTCCTGAAAGTACGGGCGAAAGGCGTAATTGTTGCCGACGAAACTGCTCCAGTCGCGCCAGTTGCTGGCCACCAGCGTGTGGCCCTGACGGTCGAGCAGGTAGAGCACATTGGAGCCGGCGGCCGCGTTGAGTTGTTCCAGCCGCCGGTTCAGCACGTCGCGCAGCAGGCGATCGTCCGGCGCGCGCAGCAGGCGCTTGATGTCGCTGTCCAGCGCCAGCACCTCGGGCACCGAGCGAAAGCGCTCGACCAGGGTATGGATCGACTGGGCATACAGCTGCAACTGCCCACGCGCCTCGCCGCTGCGCTCCTCCCAGGCCCGCTGCTCGGCGTAGCGCCCGGCCAGCCAGATGCTTGCCAGCAACCCGAGGCCGATCAGCAACGCCGTGAGGACGACGCGATATCGCTGGAAGAACTCAGGCATGTGCAACTCGCAATCAGACAGTCGCGCCATGGTAGCAAAGCCGGCGCCTCACCTCGCCTCGCGAAAACAGCTGAGGCTCATTCTGCGGCTGTGGATAAGTCGCTCAGCCGGCGCTGACGAAACGCCCGCGGCTCAATGCCAAAGCGCTCCAGACGCGAGCGCAACGTGGTCGGTTTGACCCCCAGCAGGTTGGCCGCGCCGTCACGGCCGAAGACCTTGCCATTGCACGCACGCAAGGCCGCCAACAGGTTGTTGCGCTCGCGCTGGCGGCGCTCTTCGTCAGTCAGGATCGCGCCGCCCTCCTCCATGACCTCGTGGGTACTGGGCAGGGCGGCGCCTGCTTGCAAGTCGGGCAGGTCGATGCGCAACCGGCCGCCTGCGGAGATGATCACCGCGCGCTCGATGACGTTTTCCAGCTCGCGGATGTTGCCCGGCCAAGCGTAGGCCTGCAGGCGCTGAATATCGGCGACCCGCAGGCTCGGCTCGGGCCGGTTGAGGGTGCGACAGGCGCGGCCGATAAAGTGCCGCGCCAGCAACGGCACATCATCCAGGCGCTGACGCAGCGGCACCGACTCAAGCGGGAAAACGTTCAGGCGAAAGTACAGGTCCTCACGAAAGCTGCCGTCGCGCACCGCCTGGCGCAGGTCGCGGTTGGTCGCGGCAATCACCCGCACGCTGACCTGGCGCGTGTGGTTCTCGCCGACCCGCTCGAACTGCTGTTCCTGCAACACGCGCAGCAGCTTGCTCTGCAGCTCCAAAGGGATTTCCGCCACCTCATCGAGAAACAGCGTGCCGCCATCGGCCAGCTCGAAACGCCCCACCCGTTCGGCCAGCGCGCCGGTAAAAGCACCCTTGGCGTGACCAAAGAACTCGCTCTCGAACAATTCGCGCGGCACCGCTGCGCAGTTGACGCGGATCAGCGGGCGCTGGCGGCGCGCGCTGCTGTCGTGAATGGCGCGGGCGATCAGCTCCTTGCCGGTGCCCGACTCACCGGTGATCAGCACGTTGGCGCCAGTAGGGGCGACCAGCTCGATCTGCCGGACGATTTGCTGGATCGCCGCGCTGCGCCCGACCAGGCTGTGGTGGGCGAATTCGCCGCGAATCTCCTCCTGCAGGTAGGCGTTTTCCAGCTCCAGGCGCTGCTGCAGCGCCTGCACCTCGGCCAGCGCTTGGCGCAGGCGCCGCTCGGCTTCCTTGCGGTCGCTGATGTCGCGGAACACCACCACCGCGCCAATCAGCTCACCGTTATCGCGCAACGGTGTGCTGGTGTAGGCCACCGGAATCGAGCGCCCGTCCTTGCACCAGAACACCTCGTCGTCGACCTGGTGCACTTCGCCGTCGCGAAAGGCGGCGTAGATCGGGCAATGACGGCCGTGGTATTCGCTGCCGTCGGCATGGTGGTGGTGAATCAGGTCGTGAATCTTGTGGCCGATCAGGTCTTCCGCCTGCCAGCCGAGCAGGCGCTCCGCCGCCGGGTTGACGAAGGTCGTCACGCCCTCGTGATTGACCCCATAAATGCCCTCGCCGGCCGCACCGAGAATCAGCTGGTTTTCCCGCTCGATCTCGCGAAACACACGCTCGACGCCCTGCCATTTGACGAACCCCTGCCGCTGGTAGCGCTGCGCTTCAGCCAGCCCGCGCAAGCCGTCGAGCTGCTTGCGCGCGTGCAACAGCATGCCCAGCAACGGGCCGCTGTCCCCCTCAATACGGCTGACGCTCAGTTCCAGAGCCAGCACGCCGTCCTCGGCGCCGCTGACACCCAATTCATCGCTCCAGACACTGCCGTGCTGCAGCACTTGTTCACTGAGCACCAGCAGCTCGCCCAGGGCATGTCGCCAGAGCCGACTGGCGCGTTGTTGCAGCAACGCATCCAGCGGCCAGCCGAGCAGCGTCGCAGCAGCGGGGTTGGCAAACACCAGGCGGTCGGCAAAGGGGTCAATCAGCAGGCAGGCGCTGTGCAGGTCGCGCAGCATGCGGTGGGCCAGGGCGGTTTCGGACATGGCTACGGCTCGTCAGCGAAGGGGGCTGCCCACCTGCATCAAGTGCTGTGCCAATTACGATTTTTCGGATTAAAGAATTACGAAATAGCGTTAAAAACGATTTTTCGTAGTTACTCAAACAACCCATAAATAAATAAATTCTTTAAAAAACATAGGGTTGTACCTAATCAACCAACCTGGCACAGCTTCTGCTCTATCACCTGGAAATAGCCACTGCGTATCAGCGCAGGGCCTTTTCAGTGCGGGCGACCCAGCAGGGTGCGTCCGCCGCCCCTGACCGAGAAGGAGTGCCGTGATGAGCAATAGCCTGGGCGATCCGTTCAGCCCCGACAGCAACCTGAGCCACAGCGGCGCGTGCAGCTGCGCAACCTGCCAACCCAAAGCCAGCCCGGCCGCAACCAGCGCCCCGCTCGATCAGGAAGCGATGCTCGACCGCGCCATCGAAAGCGCCATCGTGCGCGGCATGTTCGGCCACAGCGAGGTCTCGCGGCGCAGCTTTATGGGCATGCTGGGCGGCGGCACCTTGGCGGCGATCCTCGCCAGCATCGTGCCGATGGAGGCGATCAAGGCGGCGGTCAAGGACAATCTCGGCCCGCTGGAAAAGACCAAGCTGAACATCGGTTTCGTGCCCATCACGTGCGCCACGCCGATCATCATGGCCGAGCCCATGGGCTTCTATAAGAAGTACGGCCTCGACGTGACCACGGTGAAAACCGCCGGCTGGGCCGTGGCCCGTGACAAGTCCCTGGCCGGTGAATACGACGCCTCGCACATGCTCACGCCCATGCCGCTGGCCATGAGCCTGGGCCTGGGCTCGACGCAGTCGCCGTTCATTATGCCGGCCATCGAGAACATCAACGGCCAGGCCATCGTCCTGGCCAACCAGCACCTCGACAAGCGCGACCCCAAGCAGTGGAAAGGCATGCGCTTTGGCGTGCCGTTCGACTACTCGATGCACAACTTCCTGCTGCGCTACTACGTCGCCGAGCACGGCCTAGACCCGGACCAAGACATCCAGATCCGGGTGATTCCGCCACCGGAAATGGTCGCCAACCTGCGCGCCGGCAACATCGACGGCTTCCTCTCACCCGACCCGTTCAACCAGCGCGCCGTGTGGGAAAAGGTCGGTTTCATTCACGTGCTGACCAAGGACTTGTGGCCCGGCCACCCGTGCTGCGCCTTCGCCTGCAGCCAGCAGTTCGCTACGCAGAACCCGAACACCTACGGCGCGTTGCTGCGCGCCCTGATCGACGCCACTCACTACAGCTCGCAGGCGGAAAACCGTGTGGCGATTGCCGAGGCCATCGCCCCGCGCAACTACCTCAACCAGCCGGTGCCGGTGATCCAGCAGGTGCTCAGCGGACGCTTCGCCGATGGCCTGGGCAATGTGCGCAACGAGCCGGACCGCATCGACTTCGACCCCTTCCCTTGGCACTCGATGGCGGTGTGGATCCTCACCCAGATGAAGCGCTGGGGTTACCTCAAGGGCGACGTCGATTACCGCGCCATCGCCGAGCAGGTCTACCTCGCCGCCGACGCCGGCAAGGTCATGCGCGAGCTGGGCATGGAGGTGCCGACGGACACCTACAAGAGCTTCAGCGTGATGGGTAAACCCTTCACCCCGGCCGACCCGGAAGGCTACCTGAACAGCTTCAGCATCCGGAGAAACTGACGATGGCTTCAACCAAACTACGGGCCGGCCTGCTGTCGGCGCTGATCCTGCTGGTGCTGCTGGGCGTCTGGGAGATTCTCTGCCAGGCCCCGGCCAGCAGCGCAGCCGCGGCGGATGACGAGTACGCGCAGCTGATGGGCGCGACCAGCCAGGAAGCGCGTGTGCCGCCGCCCTCGGCGGTGTTCATGCACGCGGTCGGCGAGCTGAGCCAGCCGTTTTACGACGCCGGGCCGAACGACAAGGGCATCGGCATCCAGCTCGCCCACTCGCTGTACCGGGTACTGACCGGCTACATCCTGGCAGCGCTGGTGGCGATTCCGGTGGGCTTCGTGATCGGCATGTCGCCGCTGATGTACCGCGCGCTCAACCCGTTTATCCAGATCCTGCGGCCGATCTCGCCGCTGGCCTGGATGCCCCTGGCGCTGTTCATCATTCAGGACTCGGAAGCCTCGGCGATCTTCGTGATCTTCATCTGCTCAATCTGGCCGATGCTGCTCAACACCGCCTTTGGCGTGGCCGGGGTGCGCCGCGACTGGATCAACGTCGCCCGCACCCATGAGCTGAGCCCGCTGCGCACGGCCCTGACGGTGATCCTGCCGGCCGCCCTGCCGACCATTCTCACTGGCATGCGCATCTCCGTGGGCATCGCCTGGCTGGTCATTGTCGCCGCCGAAATGCTCGTGGGCGGCACCGGCATTGGCTACTACGTGTGGAACGAGTGGAACAACCTCGACCTGGCCAGCGTGATCTTCTCCATCGTCATGATCGGTGTGGTCGGCATGCTCCTCGACCTCATGCTCGGCGCCGTCGCGCGCCTCGTCAGCTACCAGGAGTAGGCCCATGTCCCGTTACTTCGTAGAAGCCCGCAACCTCGCCAAACGTTTTGCGCAACCCGGCAGCGAGCCGCTGACGGTGTTCGAGCACGTCAATTTCGGCATCCAGAAAGGCGAGTTCGTCTGCATCATCGGCCACTCCGGCTGCGGCAAGTCGACCATCCTCAACGCCCTCGCCGGGCTCGACCAGGTCAGTGATGGCGCCTTGATCATGGCCGGCAAGGAGATCGCCGGGCCAAGCCTGGAGCGCGGCGTGGTGTTCCAGAACTACAGCCTGATGCCCTGGCTCAGCGCCCTGGATAACGTGATCTTCGGCGTGCGTGCGCGCTTCCCGCAGTGGAGCAAGGAGAAGATCCGCCAGCACAGCCTCGACTACCTGCACATGGTCGGCCTGAAAGGCTCGGAGGCGCGCAAGCCCTCGCAGCTGTCGGGCGGCATGCGCCAGCGCGTGAGCATCGCCCGCGCCTTCGCCACCCAGCCGCAACTGCTGCTGCTCGATGAACCCTTCGGCGCCCTGGATGCCCTGACCCGCGGGGTCATTCAGGACGAGCTGATCAAGGTCTGGGGCGAGACCCAGCAGACCGTGTTCATGATCACCCACGATGTCGACGAAGCGATCCTGCTCGCCGACCGCATTCTGCTGATGACCAACGGGCCCAAGGCGCGCATCGCCGAAGCCGTGCACATCGACCTGCCGCGCCCACGCAGGCGCGACCAGATCATCCACCACCCGGCCTTCTACAAGATCCGCAATCACCTGGTGGACTTTCTGGTCAACCGCTCAAAGGCCCTGCAAGGCACCGCACCGGAGGCCGACGGCTTCCCCACCGAAATCAACCCCGCCCTGGACCTGGCGCTCGACGCGCTGCACCCAGGCAAACCCTCAATGTCCCCCTCGAAGGAGTCCAGTCATGGATAAAGCCAGCATGCAAACCACCATCCTCGCCGCCAAGGGCCGCCTCGACCTGAGCTGGGCCGCCATCGCCGAGCGCATCGGCATGTCACCGGTGTGGACCACCTCAGCCTGCATGGGCATGAACAGCATGCCGGCCGAGGTCGCCGACAAACTCTGCGACGTGCTGGAGCTGCCCGCCGAAGTCAGCAAGGCCTTGCAGGCCTTCCCGCACAAGCACTGGGACAAGGCCGTGCCCACCGACCCGCTGATCTACCGCTTCTACGAGATGATCAACGTCTACGGCGGCACCATCAAAGAACTGATCCACGAGGAATTTGGCGACGGCATCATGAGCGCCATCGACTTCAGCATGGACATCAGCCGCGTTTCCGACCCCAAAGGCGACCGCGTGCAAATCATCCTCAACGGCAAGTTTCTGCCCTACCGCAGCTGGTAGCCCTGTGGATAAGTCGCTCGGCACCTGCCGGGCGACAACCAGCCCTCAGCGCCGGCGCAACAACGCGACGAAAAACACCCCACCGATGGCCGCCGTAGCAATGCCGATGGGCAGGTCCTGCGGGGCCAGCAGGGTGCGCGCGGCGACGTCGACCCAGACCAGAAACAACGCGCCGAGCAGCGCACTGACCGGCAGCAGACGGCGGTGCTCAGCCCCCACCAGAAAGCGCGCCACGTGCGGCAGCATCAGGCCGACAAAGCCGATGGCGCCGCTCAGCGACACCAGCACCCCGGTCAGCAAGGACGCCACCACAAACACCAGCAAGCGCACCCGCCGTGGCTCCAGGCCCAGGCTGACGGCGCTGTGCTCGCCGGCCATCAGCGCATTCAGCGCCCGGCCCAGGCCGAGCAGGACCAGCAGCGCCAGCGCCAGACAGAGGGCCGGCAACCAGAGCAGCTCCCAGCGCGCCAGGCCGAGGCCGCCGAGCATCCAGAACAGCACCGAGCTGGCGGCGTGGTGATCGCCGAGAAACAGCAGCAGGTTGCTCGCCGCCATCATCACGAACGACACCGCCACCCCGGCCAGCAGCAGGCGGTCACTCTCCAGCCGGCCGCTACGGCTGGCGATGGCCAGCACCAGCAGCATACTCGCCAGGGCGCCGACGAAAGCCGCCAGGGGCAGGCTGAGCAGACCGGCGAACTCACCCAGATAGAGCACCACAATCACCGCACCCAGCGCCGCGCCCGAACTGACGCCGAGCAGGTGCGGGTCGGCCAACGGGTTGCGCGTGACCGCCTGCAGCGCCGTGCCGACCAGCGCCAGGCCGGCGCCGACCAAGGCACCGAGCAGCACCCTGGGCGCGCGTAGCTGCCAGACGATGCTGTCCTGGCCGAGGCTCACCGCCTGTTCCGGGGCGAGGCCGAACAGGCGCTGGGCAAGAATCGCCAGCACCCGCTCCAACGGCACCTGCGCCGAGCCAAACGCCAGCGACAGCGCGCAGGACAGCAGCAGCGCGGCGCCCAACACCAGCAACAACAGGCGATAGCGACGCGGGCTGCGCATCATGGTGCGAACACCTCGGGATGCAGCGCGGCAGCCAGGGTCTCGATGGCGGCGGCGTTGTCCAGGCTCGGCGTTACCGCCAGGTACGGCAGGACCACGAAGCGCTGCTCGCGGATTGCGGTGACGCCCTGCAGCGCCGGGTGATGCAGCAGAAAGTCGCGCTTTTGCGCCGCCGTGCGCTCACCGTAATCGACGATCAGGATCAGCTCGGGGTCCTGCTCCACCAACGCCTCCCAACCGACCCGCAGCCAACTGGCGGCCAGGCCGTCCATGACGTTGCGCCCGCCCGCCGCCTCGATCAGCGCCTGGGGCATAGCCAGGCGGCCGGCGGTAAAGGGCGTGTCTTCGCCGCTGTCGTAGAGAAACACCCGCGGCCGCGTTGATACGCCCGCCAGGCGCTGCTCGACTGCCGCGACCCGCGTTTGCAAGGCGCCGACCAAGGCATCAGCGCGGGCCTCGACGGCGAAAATCTGGCCAAGGTTACGCAGGTCGGTGTAGAGGTCGTCCAGCCTGGCGACCCGCGTGGGCAGGATGTGCGCGCAGGACTCGCTCAGCTCGTACACCGGGATGCCGAACGCCGCCAGGCTGGTCGGGGTGACCTCGCCGCCAATGCGCATGCCGTAATTCCAGCCGGCAAAGAACAGGTCCGCCTCGGCGTTGAGCAGGTTCTCAATCGACGGGTAACGCGCGGCCAGCTCAGGCAGGTCAGCCAGTTGCGCCTGCATCGCCGGGTCGAGGGTCTTCCAGGCGCTGATGCCGCTGTAGCCGACCATGCGTTCCTTGAGGCCCAGGGCCAGGAGCATGGCGGTCATATTGACGTCATGACTCACCGCCCGCTGCGGTGGTGTGTCGATGGTCACTTGCCGGTCGCAGCTGGTGACGGTGACGGCCCAGGCGGGGCTGGTCAATAACAGCGCGAAGACCGTAAACAACAGTGGGAGGTGCCGGACGGTGCTCTGCCTTAGCGGCGAGCGATGTCGAGTCGTCGCGGCTGAAGCCCCTCCCACAGATTTACGTTGCCGTTGTGGGAGGGGCCGGGCGGCGTTCCGCTTTAGCCGCGACTCATAGACGCGATGTCGCTCACGTTGCTCTCGGGTGGAGCCAAGGTATTCGCCAGTATTCATCAAACAATCCAGGTAATGCGCGGGTGTCCCGCCAGTGGATGGGTATCGACCAACGCCTGCACGCCGAACACCTGCAACAGCAGCTCGGCCGTGAGCACTTCGGCTGGCGTGCCGGCGGCCACCAGGCGGCCCTGATCGAGCACATAGAGGCGCTCGCAGAAGGCCGCCGCCAGGTTGAGGTCGTGGAAGCTGGCCAGGCTCGCCAGGCCCAGGGCCTTGATCTGCTTCAGCAGCTCAAGCTGGTAGCGCGGGTCGAGGTGGTTGGTCGGTTCATCGAGGATCAGCAGGTGCGGCTGCTGCACCAGCGCACGGGCCAGCAACACGCGCTGCTTCTCGCCGCCGGACAGGCGGGCGAAGGCCTGCTGCGCCAATGCGGTGAGGCCAAGTCGTGCCAGGGCCTGGTCGATCAGGCGACGGTCTTCGTGGTCGTCACCATCAAACAGGCCCTTGTGCGGCGTGCGGCCCATGGCCGCCACCTCGCGCACACTGAGGCCGAAGTCCTGGGGAAACTCCTGCAGCACCACCGCCACCCGCTGCGCACACCAGCGCGAAGACTGCTGCCACAGCGGCTCACCGTTCAGCTCGACACTGCCAGCACTCGGCCGCTGGAAACGGTAGGCGCAGCGCAGCAGGCTGGTCTTGCCGCTGCCGTTGGGGCCGATCAGCCCCACCAGCTCGCCGTCGCCGACACCCAGTTCAATGCCGTCGAGCAGCGGCCGCTCAGCGTCGGGCGACCAGGCCAGTTCGCGGATGCGCAGGCGCTGCATCAGAAATGGTAGTCCGCAGTGACGAGCAACGAGCGCGGCGCGCCCAGGTACCACTGCTGGCCATCGCTGCTGGCCGTGGTGGCGTACTGGCGGTCGAGCAGGTTGTTCAGCTCCAGGCCCAACCGCACATCGGGCTGCACCTGCCAGCCGATGATGGCATCGACCACCGTGTAGCTCGGCACCTGGGCGCTGTTGGCCGTGTCGGCGTAGCGCGCATCGACATAGCGCGCGCCGATACCGGCGTCCACGCCCTGGCTTAGGTCCTTGCTCAACCACAGGTTGGCAGTGCGTTTAGGCACGTTGATCGGCCGGTTACCGCTGCGGTCCATCAGCACGGAGCCGGCGGTTTCGCTGAAGTCGTCATAACGCGCGCGGACAAACGCGGCATTGGCCGACAACTGCCAAACCTCGCCCAGCGCCAATTCCAGGGTCGCCTCCACACCATCGGAAGACTGCTGGCCGACCTGTTCGGCCGCCGCGCCAGGCGAGGTCTGGCTGAGCAGCTTCTGTTTGACGATGTGGTAGGCGGCCAGGGTCCACTCGCCGCGCCCGTCCATCAGCATTTGCTTGAGGCCGATCTCGCTTTGCCGGGCCTCGCTCAGGTCGTACCGCTGCTGCCCGACATTGAGCGTCAGCAGGTTATTCACCCCCTCGGTACTGGTGGCGTACTGACCGTACAGCGACAGCTCGGGCGTTAGTGCGAAGACCAGACCGGCGCGCCAGTTGTCGCCGCTCAGGCTGCGATCAGCACTGCTGCCATCAACCAGGTTGTCACGCTGAATATGCACCTGATCGCGGCGTACGCCGGTGACCAGCGACAGGCGCTCGGTAAGCTGGGTACGGTTCTCGGCGAACAGCGAGAATTGCCGGGCCAGGTTGCGTTCGCGCGGGCCGTAGCCCTTCGGATCATTGCTTTGATACGGGCCGCCGCCGGAGCCGGCCAGGGGCACGCTGTCGCTGAAACTGCTGGCGAAATCATGCTGGCGAGCGAAGTGAATGCGGTTGTAATCCACACCCACCACCGTGCGGCTGTCGAGGCCGAACAACGCGTGCTCCAGGGTGAAGGTCTGGCGATCACCGACCTGCTCCTGGGTGTGCTTGATGTTGTAGAACTCGCTGCGCATAACCTGATCGCCGGGCTGCCAGCGGTAGGCCTCGGCGTTGCGCCAGTAGCGCTGCGTCTTGATGTAGTAGAGCTGATTGCTGGCCGTTAGCGCGTCATTGATGCGCCAGTCGCTGGTCAGGCGGGTGATAGCGAATCTCGGCGTTGTCGACGTTGTAGTTGTGGTCGCGCAGGCTTTCGCGGTACTGGCCAGCGACCAGCGGCGTGCCAAAGTAGCGCTCCGGCTGCTGATCGCCCTGGTCGTGGGACAGGGTAAAACTCAGGTCCTCGCTGGCCTCCCAGCGCACTGCGGCGCTGAGCGCCAGACTCTCGGAATCACCGCGGTCGACCCAGCCATTGCTGGCCTGCTGATTAAGGGTGAAACGGTAGCTCAGGGCATCGCTGAGCGAGCCGCCGCTGTCCAGCGCGGCCTGACGGCGGTCGTCGCTGCCGTAGCCAAGGCGCAGGTGGTTGAGGACTTCGCCGGCGAACGGCTTTTTCGGCACCACATTGGTCACCGCGCCCGTAGCGCCCTCGCCGTAAAGCACCGAGGCCGGGCCCCGCAGCACGTCGACCCGCGCCACCGACCAGGTGTCCACCGGAAAGGTCACGGTGCCGGCCCCAACGTACTGGCGCGTGCCGTCATACAGCTGCATGACCGCCGAATGGCCGGTAAACCCGCGCGCCGACAGCGCCGTGCCGCCGTTGCCTGGGTTGCCAATGCTGCTGATCCCGGGCGTGCGGGTGACGGCGTCCTGTACCGTTAAATTGTTACGCTCACGCACCTCGGCGCCACTCAGGCTGCTGGTGCTGGCCGGTGTCTCCAGGGCCGACAACGCCAGCCGCGAGCCGCTGCGGGTGGGCGTTTGCAGATCGCTCTCACCCTCATCCACGGCGCTGGCCTGGACGGTCGTAGCAGGCAGATCGAGCGGTTTTTCGCTGGCCATGGCCACACCGCCAAACAGCAAGGTGAGCGGCAGGGTGCAGTGCAGCAGAGCGTGTGTCACGGCAGAATTTCCACGGTTACGGAGGGCGTCGGCGGATCGCCCCGTATCCCGTTCGCGCAGTGGCGAGCCGGCCCTAATTGGCCAGGACGAGGCTGTGACAAAGGGCATAATATTATTGTTATAACATAACATTATCGCACTTGGCAGCTTGGCTCGTGCTAAACCGGGTTCTGCAGTTGAAGGGGTCAGGAACAGGTTTTTAAAACGGAAATGGCGCGCCATATTGCTTCCATAGCAAAGAGAGAAGGCACGGCAATCCGATGGAAACGCGCAACAGCAGACACAGGCGCGCAGGCACCCGCAATCGGCGTCAACGCCCGCCCACCGCGGGTTGCCAGACTAATGGGGGGCCGTTGCAGCGCGAGCGCGCACAATCACAGCAAACCCCAGATTCAGGCCGGTCTCCGGGCTGGCGAGGGTCATGACGTCATCGCCTTCCCATGCAAAATTTGCACAGTGGCCTAGTGATGAGGTCGCTCGCTTACCGTTGCGGGGGCAGCGTCGGACTTGCACCGACTTCCCGTTTCACCTCACGCGCGGCGGCGTGAGGCACCTGAATCGGCGCGGATATGACCATTCATGACCCGCCGCGTCAAGGCGCGAAGCCTGCGGGTAGTTATGGGAGGGGCTGGATTAGCCGCAGGCGTAGGGTGGACAACGCGAAGCTTGTCCACCATTCGTGGCGTAGTCCGCAGCCTAGATTAGCCGCAGACGTAATCCGGGTTCTATTCGCCGCCCGGCTGATCGATACGCAACTCCGGCAGCGCCCTACCCGCCACCAGACGCTCATCGACCAGGCGAATCACCGCCGCCTCGTCGCGGATGCCGTACCACTCACCCTGTGGATAAAGGCTCGCAGTCGGCCCCAGATCGCAGGGGAACTGGCACTGGCTGCGGGTGATATGCACTCCACCCTCGCACTCCAGCTTGCCGGCCGCCTTGAGCCGCTGACGCAACGTTTTCCACAGGCCCAGCGCGCCCTGGCGCGTGCAGCGCGGGCCGTTACACAGCAGCAGGCGCTGGGCATGGGGCGGGATCTGCGACCAGGCGTGATGCGCCGGCACGACGGGCACGTCACTGCAGGGAGTATGTGATTCAGCGCGCTCAAGCAGTGCGCCCAGGCCATCCAGCCAGGCATCTTCCAGCGCCGTGCAGACGACGAACACCGAAGCGCCATCGGTACGCGCGGCGATCTGCTCACGCAGCCAGTCGCGGTGGGCGGCATCGGCGCGCGGCTCCAGATCGACCACCAACAAGGGTCGCGGCGCCTTGTTCACGGCCTGCCAGATATTATCGGCGTCCTGCTCGCTGTCGTGCAGATGCGCTTCGCCGAGCAGCGCTTCGACGCGCTGGCGCAAACGCTCAGCCGACGCACCACGGCTCAGGCCGGGACCGATAAACAACACGCGGGCGTAGGGGGCTTGGCTCATCAGGACCTCCAAAAGGGCCGGCAGTCTAGCAGCGCGTCGTAGGCCGGATGCAATCCGGGCGGTCTCGTGTTGTAGCGACAGGGGGCGGTGCGCACGGCGCACCCTACGGGATCGCTCAGGCTGCAGGAGGTGTGTGGGAGGGGCTTTAGCCGCGACTACGGTTCAGACCCATCGCCGCTGAAGCGCCTCCCACAGGGCTTCCGGCTCGAGAAACTCACGATCCACCGCCGGCAACTCGGGCCGGCGCAGCAGCAACACCGGTAAACCCAGCTCCCGCGCCACCTGCAGCTTGGGTTCGGTGGAGGCGCTGCCACTGTTCTTGCTGACCAGCACGTCGCACTGGAGGCGCGCGAAGAGCGCGCGCTCCTCGTCCAGCGAGAATGGTCCGCGCGCACCGATCACGTCGGCGCGCGGCCCGCCGTCCTGCGCAGTGAGGCAGCGCACGGTCCAATGCTGGTGCGCGGGTATTTCATGCAAATGCGCCAACGGCTCGCGGCCGGAGGGGAAGAAGGGCCTGTGGAACGGCACCAGCGCGTCCACCAACCCACTCCAGTCATCCACTTCACGCCAGTCATCACCCTCAGCCGCCTGCCAACCGGGGCGGCGCAGCGCCCAGCAGGGCACCCCGCTCAACGTGGCGGCGCGGGCGGCGTTGTGACTGATCTGCGCGGCATAGGGGTGGGTCAAATCCAGCAGCAGCTCGATGCCCTGCTCGCGGATAAAAGCCGCCAGCCCTTCGGCTCCACCAAAACCGCCGACACGCACCTGACAGGGCAAGTCATCCGGTACCCGACCCAGCCCGGCCAGGCTATAGATCGCCTCAGGACTCAACCGCCGCGCCAGACGCAACGCCTCGGTGGTACCACCGAGCAACAGGATGCGCGCACTCACGGCTTGCGCACCTCCAACAGGGTGATCGGCAAGGCGCTGCGCCAGGTGTCGAAGCCACCCAGGGGCTGCGCCTGAGCCACAGAGATGCGGGTCAGCTCGCCGCCCACCTGTTCGCGCCAGGCCACCAGCGCCGCCTCGCTTTGCAGGGTCACGGCATTGGCCACCAAACGCCCGCCCGGTTTCAGGCTGGCCCAGCAGTGTTCGAGCATGCCGGGCACGGTGACGCCACCGCCGATAAAAATCGCATCCGGCGCAGCCAACCCGGCCAGCGCCTCGGGTGCATGACCAGCAACCAGTTGCAGACCAGACACGCCGAGGGCATCGCGGTTGTGCTGGATATGCGCCTGGCGGCCGGCATCGGCCTCGATGGCAAGGGCCCGGCAACCGGGGTGCGCACGCATCCACTCGATGCCGATGGAGCCGCAGCCGGCGCCGACATCCCACAGCAGCTCGCCGGGTTGTGGGGCCAGGCGCGCCAAGGTGATGGCGCGTACATCGCGCTTGGTCAGTTGGCCGTCGTGCCGATACAGGTCGTCACGCAGGCCTGGCGTCAGCGGCAGCAGGCGCGCATCGGCACCCGCCACACAGTCGATTGCCAGCAGATTGAGATCGGCCACGCGCGGCAACGCCCAGTCAGCCGCCAGGCCGTCGATGCGCCGCTCCTGTGCGCCACCCACGTGCTCCAGCACGGTCAAACGGCTGGGGCCAAAACCACGCGCGCGCAGCAGCTCGGCGACTGCCGCCGGGCTGTCGCCGTCATTGCTCAACACCAGCAGGCGTGCACCGGGGAACAGCTGCGCCTGCAACGCCGCCAACGGCCGCGCCACCAGCGACAACACTGTGACGTCCTGCAGCGGCCAGCCCAGGCGCGCGGCAGCCAGCGAGACGGATGAGGGCGCGGAAAACACCTGCATCTCCTCGGCCGCCACCTGCCGCGCCAGGCTCGCGCCTACGCCATAGAACAGCGGATCGCCGCTGGCCAGCACACACACCGGCGTACCACGCCGCGCCAGCACCGGCTCCAGGCTGAACGGGCTGGGCCAGACCTCGCGCTGCGCACCCAGGCAATGCGGCAGCAACGCCAGTTGCCGAGGCGCGCCGACGATGCAGCCGGCCGCCAGCAACGCCCGCCGTGCAGCCTTGCCCAGGCCGGCGTAGCCGTCTTCGCCGATTCCCACCACGCTTAACCAGGGCTGCATCTGCATTCCTCCTACGGCCCGACACACGAGGCTGTCTGCGCGCCGGGCAAAGCGGGCATAATACAGGCTTCGTCGGTGCCCACCGCCATGGTGCGGGGGGCCTAAGAGGGAATCCGGAGCGATCACTGATCGTGACCGAGCTGCCCCCGCAACTGTAAACAGCGAGTCTGCCGCCACTGTGCCACTGGGAAACCGGGAAGGCCGCGCCAGATGATGACCTGTCAGCCAGGAGACCTGCCGACGACGCTAGTCGCGAGTGCCAACATCGGGCGGGGTGTACCGATGCCGTTGAGTTCCCCTGTCCCAGGGTGAGCTCTGCTGGTTCGGTCGCCGCGCCTTTTGTTTGGTGATTACCGTGCGCGACCGTCCAACCACCGTCGATTTGCCCGCCCCACGCCCCAGCGCGTGCCCCGGCTTGCTGCGCATCGTTCAAGCGCTGGACGGCGGCATCTGCCGGGTCAAGCTGGCCGGCGGCGTACTTAGCAGCCAACAGGCCCGCGCGATTGCCGAGGCAGCCGAGCGCTGCGCCAGCGGCGTTTTAGAGTTGACCAACCGCAGCAATCTGCAAATTCGCGGTGTGTTGGCCGACCAGCAGGATGCGTTGATTGAGCGCCTGCTGGCCGCCAAGCTGGGCCCCAGCAACCCCGCCGCCGATGACGTGCGCAACCTGCTGCTCAGCCCCGCTGCCGGGCTTGATCCGCACGCCCTGCTCGACACCCGCCCGCTGGCCGGCGCGCTGCTCGAGCTGCTGCAAAATACCCCGGCGCTACATGGGCTGTCGGCCAAGTTCGCTACTCAGCTCGACGGCGGCGAAGCCCTGGCGATGCGCGAACACCCCCACGATATCTGGCTCAGCGCCCTGCCCGGTACGCCGGCGCGATTGGCCTTTGGCCTGGCCGGCTGCCCGACTGACACGCCGCTGGGCGTGGTCGACGCCATGCAGGCCGTGCAGCTGATCGAACAGTTGCTGTTGTTGTTTCTCGCGTTGGCCGGCAGCGAACACAGCCGGATGCGCCAACTACTCGGCACCATCCCCGCCCCCGAATTGCTGCAACAGCTGCAAACGCGCCTGCCCTTTCGCGTAAAGGCCGCGCCGCTCGATTGGCCGCGCGCCGCGCTTAGCACGCACGCCGCGCTAGGCACTTATCCACAGCTGCAAACCGGCCTGTACATGGCCGCCGCCGGCGCGCGCCTGGGACGGATCGACGCCGGGCAATTGCGTGCAGTGGCCGATCTGGCCGAGCAATACGGTGATGCCAGCCTGCGCCTGACGCCCTGGCAGGGCCTGCTGTTACCAAATATCCCCGAGCACTCGGCAGCGGCGCTGCTAAAAAAACTGGCCGACCTCGGCCTGCTGACCGACGCCCAGGAGCCGCTCAGCCAGCTGATTGCCTGCACCGGCTCAGCCGCCTGCGCCAAGGGCCTGAGCGACAGCAAGGCCGATGCCCTGCGCCTGGCCGAGCGCCTGCGCGCCAGCAACGCACGGCCGCAGGTGCACCTGAGCGCCTGCGCGCGCTCTTGCGCCGCCGCGCACACCGCGCCCTTTACCTTGCTGGCCAGTAGCGCCGGCCACTATCAGCTCTATCAACGCACGCCAGAGCAGCCGGGTTTCGGCCAGCTGTTGGCCGACGCCATAACGATCGATGAGGCCGGCGACTGGTTCGCCACCCACTGCGCAACAGGAAACAGCGATGCTTGAGTACATCCGCGACGGTCAGGAAATCTACCGCCAATCCTTCGCCACCATCCGCGCCGAAGCGGACCTGTCGGCGATTCCGGTCGATCTGGAAAAACTCGCTGTGCGCGTGATCCACGCCTGCGGCATGGTCGATGTGGTGCAGGACCTGCGCTTCTCACCTGGCGCCGGTGCCGCCGGCCGCGCCGCGCTGGCGAAGGGCGCGGCGATTCTCTGCGATGCGCGGATGGTCGCCGAAGGCATCACCCGCCCGCGCCTGGCCGCGAACAACCCGGTGATCTGCACCCTGCATAACGCCGGCGTGATTGAGCAGGCCCGCGCAGTGGGCAATACCCGTTCGGCAGTCGCATTGGAACATTGGCGCGAGCATCTGGAAGGCAGCGTGGTGGTGATCGGCAACGCCCCCACCGCGCTGTTCTACCTGCTGGAAATGCTCGACGCCGGCGCACCGAAACCGGCGCTGATCATCGGCATGCCGGTGGGCTTTATCGGCGCGGCAGAATCCAAGGATGCCCTCGCTGCCGACAGCCGTGGCGTGCCCTATGTGATCGTGCGCGGCCGCCGTGGCGGCAGCGCCATGGCGGTGGCGGCTGTCAACGCCCTGGCCACGGAGGTGGAATGATGACTGTGCAGAAAGGCCGCCTGCTGGGGCTCGGTGTTGGCCCTGGCGACCCGGAGCTGATCACCCTCAAGGCCCTGCGCCTGCTGCAATCCGCCGATGTGGTCGGCTACTTTGTGGCCAAGGCCAAAGCCAACAAAGGCCAGGGTGGCAACGCCTTCGGCATTATCGAACAGCACCTCACCGACGCGCAGGTACGCATGCCGCTGGTCTACCCGGTGACCACGGAAAAACTCGCCGCGCCGCTGAGCTATGAAGATGTGATCAGCGACTTCTACGACACCTGCGCGGTGCAGATCGCCGCTCAGCTCGACGCCGGCCATGACGTGGCGGTGATCTGCGAAGGCGACCCGTTTTTCTACGGCTCCTACATGTACCTGCACGACCGCCTGGCCGACCGTTATGAGGTAGAAGTGGTGCCCGGCGTGTGCTCCATGCTCGGCTGCGCCTCGGTGCTCGGCACCCCGCTGGTGTACCGCAACCAATCCTTAAGCGTGCTTTCCGGCGTACTGCCGGAGGATGAACTCAAGCAGCGCCTGCACAGCGCCGAAGCCGCCGCGATCATGAAGCTGGGGCGCAACTTCGAGAAGGTCCGCCGCGTGCTGCAAGAGCTGGGTATCGACCAGCGCGCGCATTACGTCGAACGCGCGACCATGGGCAACCAGCGCATCGTGCCACTGGACGAGGTTGAACCGATGTCCTCGCCCTACTTCTCGATGATCGTTATCCCTGGCGAAAAATGGCGCGGTTGATAGCCTGCAAACAACCCGTGGGAGGGGCCGGGCGGCGATCCGCTTTAGCCGCGACAGACCCGTAGGGTGGATGACGCTTCACCCATCCACCAACCACGACGGTGGATGAAGAAAGCGTCATCCACCCTACCCAACCTACACACGGCACAGATGGAACCCGCATGAACCACTCCCCTGCCATCATCATCCTCGGCCCCTCCGCCCTGCCCTGCGCGCGGCGCATCCAGGCACGTTATCCACAGGCCGAAATTCATGGCCTGGGCAGTCGAGTGACTGACGTTGAACGGGTCTATGAAGACTTCGGCGACACCCTGCGCGCGCTCTACCGCGCCGGTACGCCGCTGATCGTGCTGTGCGCCGCTGGCATCGTGATTCGCAGCCTGGCCGCTGTGCTCGGTGAGAAAGACAGCGAGCCGCCGGTGCTGGCCATCGCCGAAGATGGCAGCGCCGTGGTGCCGCTACTCGGCGGCCTTGGCGGGGTGAACCGCATGGCATGGGAGCTGGCGGCGCACCTGGGCGTCAACGCCGCGATTACCACCAGCGGCGAGCTGCGCTTCGGCACCTGCCTGCTGGAGCCGCCAGCCGGCTATGTACTGGCCGATCTGGAGCAGGGCAAAGGCTTTGTCAGCGACCTGCTCGGCGGCCAAGCGGTGCGTATCGAGGGCGACGCGCCCTGGCTGGCTCAGGCTAAATTACCTGTGGATAACCAGGCCAACCGGGTTATCCACATCAGCCCGCACAGCCGCGCGGCCAATGCCGATGAACTGCTGATCCACCCGCAGCAAGTCGCCGTGTGGGTCGAACAGGCCAACGCCGATTTGCTTAGCGAGCTGCAGCAGGCGCTGCACAGCAGCAACCTGGCCCCACACAGCCTGGCCTGCCTGCTGGCCGCACCGGAACTGATGGCCAGCGCCGACCTGCACGCCGCCGCCGCGCAACTCAAATTGCCGCTGCGCTTTATCGACGACGCAACGCAACTGCCACCGCTGCACAGCCAGCACGCCAACCTGCGCCTGCTGCTGGCCGCTGCACCCATCGACACCACACAACTCGGCCGCCCCCGTGGCCGCCTGACGGTGATCGGCCTAGGCCCCGGCGCCGCCGAATTTATGGTACCCGCCGCGCGCCAGGCACTGGATGAAGCGCAGGACCTGCTCGGCTACGAAACCTATATCAAGATGGCCGGCCCACTGCGCCCGGAGCAGGTACGCCACTGCACCGATAACCGCGAAGAAATGCAGCGCGCCCGCCATGCCTTCGAGCTAGCCACCAGCGGTCGCCGTGTGGTGGTGGTGTCCTCCGGCGACCCCGGCGTATTCGCCATGGCCGCCGCCGTGCTGGAAGCCCTGCACGAATCCACCGACGCCGAATGGCAGCGCGTCGATCTACAGATATTCCCCGGCGTCTCAGCGGCGCTGGCCACCGCCGCCAAGGCCGGCGCGCCGCTGGGCCACGACTTCTGCCTGATCTCCCTCTCCGACAACCTCAAGCCCTGGGCCATTGTCGAAAAGCGCTTGGAGCATGCCGCCGCCGCCGACCTGGTCATGGCCTTCTACAACCCCATCTCCAAAGCCCGCCCCTGGCAGCTCGGCTCTGCGCTGGAAATAATCCGCCAGCAACGCACCCCAGACACCCTGGTGGTGCTCGGCTGCGATATCGGCCGCCACGGCGAAACCCTGCGCAGCCTTACCCTCGGCGAGCTGACGCCAGAGATGGTCGATATGCGCACTCTGGTGATTATTGGTTCCAGCCAGACCTGCCGCTTCGCGCGTGCAGATGGCGGGGAGTGGGTGTATACGCCACGGAGTTATCCACAGGGGTAGGCTGCACTGCAACCGGCACGTTTAGAGCGTGTAAGCAGTTACCGTAGCGCCTAGCAAAGCGGAAAATGAGAAGCTGCGCGGTGTTGCATAGCACGATACTTTTGCCATTGAGTACGGCCAGAATTGCTCACATGCTTGCCAAATACTCCTTGGGGGTATTTGGGGACGACCCCATTAGTGCCGCTCCATGCGTTCTCGATAGAGGGATTTTTATGGCTTTAGCTGTAACAACTCGACTTCGCCTGCTCTTCGAAGCAGTCACCGCGCCGATAAGCAAGCGGCTAAACCTTGATGAGATTAATAGGTATTGGAATTATCCGCGCAGCGGCAACGCCTACCTGGAGAGCTATCAAAACTCCCGTAGCCTCACTGACTCCACTGATGACCTGGCAAAGCAGATGCGTTTTCATACGTTGATGCAAGCCGTCGACCAGATCATCAGCCGACAGATTGGTGGTGACATCGTGGAATGTGGCTGCTGGCGAGGTCACTCCACGCACATGATCGCCAGTCGGCTCGCACAAGCCAGTTGGGCTGGCCACTTCTTCGTCTTCGACAGTTTCGGCGGCGGCCTTTCCGATAAGTGTGCTGTAGATAGGGCGCAGCGGGGCGATACGAGTCCGCAACAAACCCTAGAGCAGAAAAGGCTCTTTGCCTCAGATATGGACAAAGTGGCTGCCGTGCTCAGCCCGTTTCAGTTCGTCAGCCTACACATGGGCTGGATTCCCGAGGTCTTTTCACAGGTATCAGATCTCGAAGCAAGGCGGTTTGCTCTGGTTCATATCGATGTGGATCTTTATGAGCCTACCTTAGCCACGCTGCGAAAATTTGGACCGAAGTTAGCCAAAGGGGGAATCATTGTGGTCGATGACTATGCCTCGTCACATTTCCCTGGCGCGACCACTGCAGTGGACGAATATATTCTGGAGCACCCACCCACGCTGTCTGTTGAAGGCCACGCTGGCGGCATATTGTTACTTTACTGACCCGGCCTTGAGCAGGCTGCACAACCAAGTACAGTGCAGCTTGCGGGCTCTGTAGAAAGGGTCGCAAGGTACTTGCTTACCTTTAAAGTCAACCGTCTTGATTCGAGCTTTTGCAGAGCAGTCTCTATCCAGCCAAATGCTGTGCCTGTGAACAAGGCAACAACGACCAGTTACAACACTATCGCTATGTATTCATGGGGTGTCGCCTTACGCCCCTAATATGAAGTACAGCGCAGGTGACCAATCCCCCGCACGCCTCATCACACAGCCACCCTGCCGACACCCTTACCGGACTGACCATGCCCTCCCTGCCATTACCCGCTCTACCCATGCGCCTGGCGCCATTGCTGCTGGCCTGCGCCGCCACACCCTACGCGCTGGCCGCCGATGAACCGCTGCAGCTCGACGCCATGCAGGTAATCGCTGGGCAGCAGGACGAGGCAGCCAATGCACAGACAGCGCTGCAACAGGTGCCCGGCGCCAGTAATGGGGTGGATATGGACAAGGTCGCGCAGGGCCGCGTGGCCGGTGTTGCCGATGTGCTGGCTTACCAGCCGGGCGTTTTTGCCCAGTCGCCGGGTAACGAGGGGGTGAAGGTCAGCATCCGTGGCTCGGGGATCAACCGTGGTCCCGGCGCCCATGCCTCCGGCACCCATGTGCTGCTCGACGGCCTGCCGTTGACCGGCTCCGGCGGTACGCCCTATGAGTTGCTGGAGCCGCTGTGGATAAGTCGCGCCGAGGTGCTGCGCGGCGCCAACGGCTTTGAGCGTGGCGCCCTGGCCCTGGGTGGCGCCGTCGACTACATCACTCACACCGGCCATACCGCGCCCAAGCTGCAACTGCGCTATGAAACCGGCAGCCGTGGCTACCAGAAACGTAACATCGCCTCCGGCCAGGTGCTAGGCGATTTCGACTACTACCTCGCCCTCACCGACAGCCACACCGATGGCTATCAGGATCACGCGTCGGGCAAAGGCAAGGGCGTGGCCGCCAACTTCGGCTATAGGCTCAATGAGAACCTGGAGACGCGCTTCTACCTGCGTTACCGCGAAACCGAACACAAGGTACCGGGCCGTCTGAAGAAAGAAGACATCAAGCACGACCCACGCGCCGCTGCCGCCAACAACCTGCGCATTGATGCCTACCGTGATCAGCCCGGCAGCACCTGGCTGGCCAACAAGACCACCTGGCAAATCGACGATGATTCCACTCTGGTGGCGGGCCTGGCCTATCACCATTACCCGATGGATATCGTCGAGAACAGTTCGCCTAACGGCAACACCTACCGCGTGCGTGTGGACTACAGCGACGTTAGCGCCACCCTGAACTACAACCGTCGGCATACCCTGTTCGGACTCAACAGCAGCACCACCATCGGTTGGCGCACCACCACCAATCTGCCAAGCAGCAAGTCGAAGGAAAATGCCGCGTTACCGATCACCGTCGGCGGCACTGACTACCCAGCCGGCACCCTGATGCGCGCTTACGAGCACCTGGGTTCGGACAACGTGCTGCACATCGGTAACGAGCTGGAACTGACGCCTGACTTGTGGCTAACCAGTGGCCTGGCGCTGATCTATACCCGCCGCGAAGTACAGGTGACCTGGCCGGCCACCGACGACAAGCTCAGCGAACACACTTGGGATTACGCGCCGCGTATCGGCCTGCGCTACCAGCTCAACCCCGAGGTGCAGCTGTACGGCAATATCAGCCGCTCGGTGGAACCGCCGCATGCCTGGTCGATGCTCTGGAGTTCGCCGCTGCGCTTCCCGGCCGGAAACCAGCCATACAGCACCCGCCAAAGCACGCCGATATCAATGGACAACCAGACCGCCACCACCTTCGAGGTCGGCGGGCGTGGTGATTCTGCTCTGGGCCAGTGGGACCTGACCTACTACTACTCGCAGGTACGCCACGAACTGCTCACCGTCGAGATCGAGAACAACGTCTTTGCCGAATCCAACGCCAGCCCAACCGTGCATCAAGGCATCGAAGCCGGCCTGAACAGCCCGCTTTGGCAAAGCACCGCCGGCACCCTGAGCCTGCGCCAGGCCTACACCTTCAGCGACTTCCACTACCGCGCTGACGACCAGTTCGGCGACAACCGCCTGCCCGGCATGCCGCGTCACTACTACCAAGCCGAACTGCGCCACGACTTCCCCAACGGCTTCTACGCCGGCCTCAACACCCAGTACGCCTCCAAGGTCGCGGTGGACTACGCCAACTCCTACTACGCCGATGCCTACGCCACCTTCGGCGCCACCCTCGGCTACATCGCACCGAAAGACGACTGGCAAACCTGGCTCGACCTGCGCAATCTGACAAACACGCGTTATGCAGCAACCGTTACGCCCGGCTATAACGACAATGGCGCGGATGCGGCGCGCTCGACGCCGGGGGAAGGGTTTGGGGTGTATACGGGGGTTTCTTGGAGTTGGTTGTAAGGCAGGGAGAAAACCGATGAAGAAGCTCCTGTGTGCAGCACTGGCTTTTTCTTCATTTGCGACAGGCAACGAACTGCCAGCAGGAATTATCGAGAAGATTCCTGCCGATTATTCAGTTTGGGTTTACGAGTCTGGAGAATTGGATGGCGACACGCTGACCGATTATCTCGTCGTTGTGCATAAACCTGAAGAAACAACATTGGCCAAAGAGCAGGAGGCACCACCCAGGCCTCTGCTGCTCTTCACACAAACTGTCGACGGCGCTTACGCACTACGCGCCCGTAATGATCATGTAGCGCTCAAGATCAACGAGGGTGGTCAATGCGATCCGTTTGATGACGATGCCCAGGGGTTGGCCATCAAGCATCGATACTTCACCATCGAAAACAGTGTTGCCTGCGGTCAGCATTGGACGGACTACATCACCTTCCGCTACGACACAGCCTTGAAGGACTGGGTATTTCACAAACGAATCTTCGAGAACTGGGTTCTTAATGACAGTCAGGATCCTTATGCCGAAGCGCTGGTTCGCGACGTACAGAGAGTCACGACAGGAAGACGCGAAAAACCCATTCGTTTCGAGGTCTATCAGCATTAGAACAGCTTTTTTGCGGCACGTAGGGTGGACAACGCTTTTCTTGTCCACCGCTTCTGCCTTCAGCCCTGCGCCATACCTTCCTTGCGCAACAGATAACTGTCCATAATCCACCCATTCCTCTCCCGTGCCTCAGCGCGGGTGCTGGCGATCCGCTCAGCCACCTCATCCAGCGGTCCGGCGATCAGGATTTCATCGGCAGTGCCCACATAGGCGCCCCAGTAGATGTGCAGGCCCTGCCCCACAAAGCGGCGATAGGTGTCCTTGGCGTCGAGCATCACCGCGACGCTGTCCACGCCCTGCGGCCAGCCGTCGGCGAGCAGGCGGCCGGTGGTGATTTCCACGGCGCGGCCGATGCGGTTGAGCGGGATGCGGTGACGGGCAGTGAGGGCCTGCAGGCTGGTGATGCCGGGGATCACCTCGTAGTCGAAGTCGCGACGCGTGGCGACAATGCCTTCAACGATGCGGATGCTGCTGTCGTACAGCGACGGGTCGCCCCAGACCATCAAGGCGGCGACTTCGCCGTCGCCCATCTGCTCATCGATCAGTTGCTCGAACACCGCCTGTTTGTCGCGGTTTAGCTCATCGACGCTGGCGCGGTAGTCGGCGGCGTCGCGTTCGCGCTCCGGTTGCTGCGCTTCGGCAAAACGCGGGCTGTGACCCTCAAGAAAGCGCGCGCAAATTTCCCGGCGCAAGGCGTTGAGCTTGTGTTTGGCCGGGCCTTTGTCGAGCAGGAAGATCACGTCGCTGCGGCGCAGGGCCTTGATCGCCTGTTGGGTGATGTAGTCGGGGTCGCCGGCGCCGATGCCGACCAACAGCAGGGTTTTCATTCAATTCTCCAGACAACTAAAGACCCGTAGGAGCCGGCTTGCCGGCGATCACTGTGCGGTCCACTGGCTCGCCCGCAAGCGGGCTCCTACCGGGTGGGAGTTCGTCGATGTGGTGATAGTCGGCACCCAGCTCGTCCGCCAACTGGCGGGCACGGCCGAGGCGGATCGGTGCGCTTTCGATGTCTACCAGCACGGACGGGCAGGCGCTGGGGGCCAGGGCGGGCCAGGCGCGCAAGCGGCCGTCGGTGATGATCAGCACGCGCTGACGCTCGGCCGGGTGCAGGTGCTGGCGCCGCGCTTGCCAAGCGGCCGCCTGCTGCAAGGCGTCGAACAACGGCGTGCCACCGCCGGCGCCCAGCTCGTTCAACCAGTGCTGCAACACCTGGGAGGCTTTTTGCCCTTGCCACAGCCACTGCGCCTGGCGCCCGGTAGCGTGCAGCACGGCCAGGCGGGCGCGCTGGCGGCGGGCCTGCTCGAATAGTTCGCTAAGCAACCCTTTGGCCTTGCTCAAGGCACCGTGGCGGCGGGTCGAGGCCGAGGCATCGACGATGACCAGCCACAGCTGCGAAGGCTTGGCGCTGCGTGGGCGCAGCACGAGATCCTGACGGCTACGCGGGCGACCCTTGAGCAGTGTGGCCGGCCAGTCGATACGCCCAGCCGCGCCCTGGCGACTGGCACCGCTTCGACCACCGCCCAAGGTTCCGGGAGCGGCCCGGGCATCCGCGCCTGGGGCTGTGCGCGGGCGGATGCCTAGGGCTTTTTTGTCCAGCGCGGCGGTTCACGCCGGGGGCCTGCGGTTTGCGCCTGGGCCGGCAACTCGCCCCACTGACCTTCGCCTTGCGGCGGCTCGCTGGGCGCGTTGTGGCTGGGCTGCGGTTCGGGCTGAGACTGCGGCGGTTGCGCAGCCGGCGGCGGGGTGTGCCGGCGGCGGTGACGCAAGACGAATTCGGCCACCGCGTCGATATCCACAGGCTCAATGCGTGCAGCTCCACGCCAGGCGGCATGGGCGCGGGCAGCGCGCAGCCAGACCAGGTCGGCGCGCAAACCATCGACAGCGGCGGCGAAGCAGCGCTGGCTGATCTGCTCCAGGGCCGCGTCATCCAGAGGAATCGCCGCCAGGCCCTGACGAGCGCGCTGGCAGCGTTCGTGCAACTCAGTCTGCTCGCCCTGCCAGCGCTCGAGAAACGCCTGGGGGTCGGCATCGAAGGCCAAACGACGGCGGACGATTTCAGCGCGCTGGGCCGGTTGCGGTTGCGCATCCAGGGCCAGGTTGAGGCCGAAGCGGTCGAGCAGTTGCGGGCGCAGCTCGCCTTCCTCGGCGTTCATGGTGCCGATCAACACAAAGCGCGCGGCGTGACGATGGGAAATGCCGTCGCGCTCGACATGGTTGACACCGCTGGCAGCCGCATCGAGCAGCAGGTCGACCAGGTGATCGGGCAGCAAATTGACCTCATCCACATACAACACGCCGCCATCGGCACGGGCCAGCAGGCCGGGGGAAAACTGCGCGCGGCCCTCGCCCAGCGCGGCGTCCAGGTCCAGGGTGCCGACGATGCGCTCCTCACTCGCGCCCAATGGCAGGGTGACAAAGCGCCCGCCATCGAGCAGGTCGGCCAGACCACGGGCCAGGGTCGACTTGGCCATGCCGCGCGGGCCTTCGATCAGCACGCCGCCAATCGCCGGATCGATGGCCGCCAGGCACAGCGCCAGCTTGAGGTCGTCGGCCGCAACCACGGCCGCCAGGGGAAAATGGGTCATGTCGCTCATGCAGGGGTCCACCAGTACGCAGGCGGCCATGGTAACAAGCAGCGCGGCATCTGGCTGCGCCGCGTGCCTTGATCCGCCCGGCGCGATGCAGTAACGTCTGTCCATCACACGGAGTTAACCATGCCCCACAGCACCCTATTCCTGATCACCCGCCTCGCTGCCCTGAGCAGTGTGGTTGCGCGTGCCCAGGTATCCGTGGTGGCAGCCGCTTCGTATTTTTATGGGTATTGGTTTAGCCGCATGCGCGCCTGATACCCCACAGGCGCCCTAGCACTCAGGGTCGCCACCAGACAGTTTCTCGAAACCCCCGGTCGGCCTCCCGACCGGGGGTTTTGTTTTTTCTGCCACACAGATTTTCACAGAGGATTTCACCATGACCGCATACACCACCTACCAAAACTATTACCGCTACGACTGGCGATTTACCGGCGGCCGCACCGGCCAATCACTTGCGCGAACACCCCATCGAATCAGATAGTGCGCCGCGCGCGGTAACGTCCGCGCCGGCCGAGGAAACTAGCATGTCCGTAGCCGTCAATGCCCGCTCCACCGCCAAATCCGCCGACCTGCACCTGGTCGCCACGCCTGCCCGCCGTCAGACCTCGCCCCTGCCCAGCGCCAGCCAGTTGCGCGAAGCGCTGCCCCTCTCTGCCGCCCTTGCGCGCCAGGTGCAGCAACAGCGCCAGTCGATCCGCGCCATTCTTGATGGTCACGACCCACGCCTGCTGGTGGTGGTCGGCCCCTGCTCCCTGCACGATGATGCCGCCGTACTCGAATACGCCGAGCGCCTGGCCGCCCTCAGCCAACGGGTGGGTGATCGCCTGCTGCTGGTGATGCGCGCCTACGTGGAAAAGCCGCGCACCACCGTGGGCTGGAAAGGCCTGGTCTACGACCCGGCGCTGGATGGCAGCGGCGACATGGCCGAAGGCCTGCGCCGCTCGCGGCAGCTGATGCTACGCCTGCTGGAGCTGGGCTTACCACTGGCCAGCGAGATTCTGCAGCCGCTGGTGGCGGGCTACTTCGACGACCTGCTCGGCTGGGCGGCGATAGGCGCACGCACCAGCGAGTCGCAAGTGCACCGCGAGCTGGTCAGCGGCCTGGAGATGCCGGTGGGCTTCAAGAATGGCACCGATGGCAGCCTCGGTATCGCCTGCGACGCCATGCGCTCGGCGGCACACGCCCACCAGCACTTCGGCGTCGATGGCCACGGCCGCCCGGCGCTGGTGCAGACCCTGGGCAACCCGGACACCCACCTGGTGCTGCGCGGCGGCCATGGCGCGCCGAACTACGACGCTGCCAGCGTCGCCACGGCACGCGCCGAGCTGGAGCGCCAGGGCATCACGCCACGGATCATGGTCGATTGCAGCCACGCCAACAGCGGCAAGAACCCGCTGCGCCAGCCCGAAGTGCTGCGTAACGTGCTCGACCAACGCCTGGCCGGCGATGGCGCCCTGCGCGCGGTGATGATCGAAAGCCACCTGTTCGACGGCGCCCAGAGCCTCGGCGGCGAACTGCGCTACGGCGTGTCGATCACCGACGGTTGCCTCGGCTGGGAGGGTACTGAACGCATGCTGATCGACGCGGCCGTGCGCATGCGGCATCTGGTGTGAATACGCGCGGGGACCTCGTAGGGTCCGCCGTGCGCACCGTGTTGGCGGCGAATCCTTGGTGCGCACGGCGCACCCTACGGCATCGCGCCTTGCAGGCCGTAGCCTGGGTCGAGCGCAGCGACACCCGGGAGAGAAAAGATGCCCCGGGTATCGCGCTGCTCAACCCAGGCTACCCACTGTTTCCAACCAACCGGTTCGCGGCTAAAGCCCCTCCCACCACGACAACTGTTACCTGTGGGAGGGGCTTTAGCCGCGAGGTTTTTTAAAACTCTTCGCTGTCGATCAGCAGGTTTTCCAGCGCCTCGCGGTACGCGCCCGGGTCCTGCCAGAGGCCGCGTTGCTGGGCTTCGAGTAGGCGTTCGAGGATGTCTTGCAGGGCGCCGGGGTTGTGCTGCTGGATAAAGTCGCGGGTGTCCTTGTCGAGCAGGTAGGCATCGGTGAGCAGCGCGTACTGGTGGTCGTCGACCAACTCGCTGGTGGCGTCGAAGGCGAACAGGTAGTCGATGGTCGCCGCCAGCTCGAACGCGCCCTTGTAGCCGTGGCGCTTCATGCCGTCGATCCACTTGGGGTTGGCCGCGCGGGCGCGCACCACGCGATTGAGCTCCTCCTTGAGGGTGCGGATGCGTGGGTTGTCGGGCTGGCTGTTGTCGCCGTGGTAGCTGGCCACCTTGGCCCCGCGCAGGGTTTCCACCGCCGCGAGCATGCCGCCCTGGAACTGGTAGTAGTCGTTCGAATCGAGAATATCGTGCTCGCGGTTGTCCTGGTTGTGCAGCACCGCCTGCATCTGTTCCAGACGCTCGGCGAACTGCGCGCGCGCCGGGGCGCCGTCACTGTGGGCACCGTAGGCGTAGCCGCCCCAGTTGAGGTAGACCTCGGCCAGGTCCGCGCGGGTTTCCCACAGGCGCTGGTCGATGGCGTTCTGCACGCCGGCGCCGTAGGCCCCAGGTTTGGAGCCGAACACCCGCCAGCCGGCCTGTTTGCGCGCCTCTAACTCGTCCAGGCCACTGTCCTGCAGCGCCAGGGATTCGCGCCAAACCCGCGCCGACAGCGGGTTCATGTCTTCCGGCTCGTCGAGGTCGACCACCGCCTGCACCGCCTCGTCGAACAGGCGGATGAGGTTGCTGAAGGCATCGCGGAAGAAGCCGGACACGCGCAGGGTCACGTCCACTCGTGGGCGGCCAAGCTGCTCAAGCGGCAGCACCTCGAAGCGTTCGACGCGCTGGCTGCCGGCCTGCCACACCGGGCGCACACCGAGCAGCGCCAAGGCCTGGGCCATGTCGTCGCCACCGGTGCGCATGGTCGCGGTGCCCCACATCGACAGGCCGAGCTGGCGCAGGTGGTCGCCGTGGTCCTGCAGATGCCGCTCCAGCAGACGATCCGCTGCCTGCACGCCGATACGCCAAGCGGTCGGCGTCGGCAGGTTGCGCACATCGACGGTAAAGAAGTTGCGCCCGGTGGGCAGCACATCCAGCCGACCCCGACTCGGCGCACCACTCGGCCCAGCGGGGACAAAACGCCCCTCCAGCGCCGCGAGCAGGCCGTGCATTTCGGCCGGGCCACAGGCATCCAGGCGCGGCGCGACCTCATCATGCAAACGCTGAAGAACCTGCTGACTGGCGGGTCCAACTGCGGCTGTTTTCGTTGTCTCGATCAACCGCAACGCCAGTAATTCCAAGCGCTCACGGGTATCACCCGTGGTGCGCCAGGCAGAGTTATCCACAGCCTGCAAGACCACTGGGCGCGGCCCACTCCAGGGCGCAGCCATCTCGCAGTCGAGCGGATCAAAGGCCAGCGCAAGGTCATCCGCCAGGGCGCGAAGCAGACTGGCGTTGCCGCCCAGGCCATCGCCACGGGGAATGCGTAGCAGCGCCAGCAGGGTGTCGCGGCGCAGGGTACCGGCCGGTGATTCGCCGAATACGTGCAGGCCATCGCGGATCTGCGATTCCTTGAGGTCGCAAAGGTAGGCATCGAGCTGCGGCAGCCAGCTATTGGGGTCTTCGTTGAGCTGCAGGCCCAGTTCGCTGTCGAGGCTGGCTTCGCGCACCTTGAGCAGAATCTCGCCACGCAGCTCCAGGGCGCGACGCTGGTCGAGCTGGCTGGCGTCGTAATACTCGTCGGCCAGGCGTTCGATATCGCGCAGTGGGCCGTAGCTTTCGGCACGGGTCAGCGGCGGCATCAGGTGGTCGATGATTACCGCCTGGGTACGGCGCTTGGCCTGGGCGCCTTCGCCGGGGTCGTTGACGATAAACGGGTAGACGTTGGGCAGCGGGCCAAGAATCGCGCTCGGCCAGCACTGCTCGGATAGGCCCACGCTCTTGCCCGGCAGCCACTCCAGGTTGCCGTGTTTACCGACGTGGATGACGGCGTTCGCCGCAAATACCGTACGAACCCAGCAATAAAACGCCAGATAGCCGTGAGGCGGCACCAGGTCCGGGTCGTGATAGACCGCCGCCGCGTCCACCTGATAACCACGCGCCGGCTGAATGCCGACGAACGTCAGGCCAAAGCGCAGGCCGGCAATCATCAGCCGACCGCTGCGCTCTTCTCGGTACATGGGGTCCTGCTCCGGGCTGCCCCAGCGTGCCAGCACCGCCTGCTGGTTGACCTCGGGCAGGCTGTGGAAAAACGCCAGGTAGTCGGCCAACGCCAGGCTTTGCGCACAGGGCCGCAGGTCCAGGTTGTCGAGGTCGTTGGTAACCCCGCCCAACAGCCTGTGGATAAGCGCGGTGCCGCTCGCCGGCAGGTTATCCACAGGGTAACCCTGGGCCTGCAAAGCTTGGAGAATGCCCAGCGCCGCCGCCGGGGTGTCCAGACCGACACCATTGCCGATGCGGCCGTCGCGGGTCGGGTAGTTGGCCAGCACCAGGGCGATGCGTTTGTCGGCATTGGCGGTGCGGGCCAGGGCCACCCAGTTGCGCGCCAGGCTGGCGATAAAGTCCATGCCCGGCAGGTGCGGCTGGTAGCAGACCACATCGCTCTGGCTGCGCTCGCTGCGCCAGGCCAGGCCCTTGAAGCTGATCGGCCGAGTGATCAGCCGGCCGTCCAGCTCCGGCAACACGATGTGCATGGCCAGGTCGCGACCGCGGAGGCCTTGGGCATTGGCTTGCCACTGCTCCAGGTTGTCCAGCGCGCAGATCGCCTGCAGCACTGGAATATCGCGACGGAACGGCCGCGCACTGGGCGCCTCGGGGTTGGACAGGGCGAAGGCGGTAGTGTTGATGATCAGCGCGGTGTCGGTGTCATCCAGCCAGGTCTCGACCTGGGCCAGGCACGCAGCCTCCTTGAGGCTGGCCACGGCAATCGGCAGCGGGTTGAGGCCCTGGGCCTGCAGGCGCTGGCAGAACACCTCGATAAACCCGGTGTTGGCCGCCTGCACCTGGGCGCGGTAGAACAACAGCGCCACCACCGGCGCACCGGCCTGCCAGTCGCGGCGCCAATCATCGAGGTCTGGCTGACTGTGCTGCGGGTGATAGAGCCCGACACGCGGCAGGGCCTGGGGCTCCGTCCAGGGGTAATCACGCTGTAACCACTGGCTGGCGATGCAGTTAAACAGGTTGTGGGCGTTCTGCGCGCCGCCCTGGCGCAGGTACTGCCAGAGCCGCTCGCACTCGGCCGCTGGCACGTTGCTCAGGCCCATCAGCTCCGGGTCGGGGTTGTCGCAGCCGGGCATCATCGCCACCTGCGCGCCGCGCTCGGCCAGCTCGACCAGCCGCTCGATGCCGTAACGCCAGTAACTGACACCGCCATGCACGGCTATCAGGATGACCTTGGCGTGCTGCAGCACCTGCTCGACGTACAGGTCGATGGAGGCGTTGTTGCTCAACTGCGCCGGGCTGGCCAGGCGCAGGCTGGGGTAATCCGCCGGCAACTGCCGCGCCACCTCGGCCAGCAGCGACAGCTGGGAATCACCGGTGCATAAGATCACCAGCTCAGCCGGGGTCTGGCCGAGGTCGGCGATGCTGTCGGCCGGAACTTGGCTGCCGGGTTGGGTGCGCAGCAGGTGCATGCTGGCCTAGCCCGCCAGCGCCGCTTGCAGCTCGGCTTCGATGGTGGCTTGATCCAACGTTTGGCCAATCACCACCAAGCGGGTGATACGCGGCTCATCGGCCTGCCAGGCGCGGTCGAAGTGACGGTCGAAACGCTGACCGACACCCTGCACCAGCAGACGCATGGGCTTGCCGGGGATGGCGGCGAAGCCTTTCACGCGCAGGATGCCGTGCTTGGCCACCGTGTCCTTGAGAGCGGCCAGCAGGCGCGCTTCGTCGGCTTCCGGTAGTTCCACGTGGAACGAGGCGAATTCGTCGTGATCGTGGTCCTCGTCCTCATCGTCATGATGGGTACGGCGGCTGTCGATGTGCAGCTCGGTTTCGCTGTTCAGGCCGAGCAGCACGTCCAGCGGCAGTTCGCCGCCATGAGCTTCGATGATTTTCACTGCCGGCGGCAGCTCCTCGCTCACTTCAGCGCGCACGGCGGCCAGCGCCGCGGCGTCGAGCAAGTCGGCCTTGTTGAGGATCACCAGGTCAGCGCTGGCCAGTTGGTCGGCGAACAGCTCGTGCAGCGGCGATTCATGGTCGAGGTTGGGGTCAAGTTTGCGCTGTTCGTCCACCTGGTCGGGGAAGGCCGCGAAGGTACCGGCGATCACCGCTGGGCTGTCGACCACGGTGATCACCGCATCCACGGTGCAGGCATTGCGGATTTCCGGCCAGTTGAAGGCCTGCACCAGCGGCTTGGGCAGGGCCAGACCAGAGGTTTCGATAAGGATGTGGTCGAGGTCGCCGCGGCGCGCCACCAGCTCGCGCATCACCGGGAAGAACTCCTCCTGCACGGTGCAGCACAGGCAGCCGTTGGCCAACTCGTAGACGCGGCCATTGGCTTCTTCTTCGCTGCAGCCGATGGAGCATTGCTTGAGCAGGTCGCCGTCGATGCCCAGCTCGCCGAACTCGTTGACGATCACCGCGATACGCCGGCCGCCGGCATGGGCCAGCAAGTGACGCAGCAGCGTGGTTTTGCCGGCACCGAGAAAGCCGGTGACGATGGTGACAGGGAGTTTGGCGAGGGTTTTCATGGCGAATCCTGCATGGCGTCGGAAAAAACGAGCAGGCAGGCGGCACAGGACATGAACGCCACGCAGGCGTCAGCCAACACCACCGGATCACCCCGCCCGGTTGTCGAAAACGTGACGAGGCAGGTCTCCTGGCTCACGGCCTGCGCCTTAGAACCTGTTTCCGATCTCGCGAGCTAGAGCCATGCAAGGCAAAAGCGGGCGAGGACGCGGAGTTTACGAGCTGTAAATGAGCAGTCCGAGCCTGTTTTTAACGCAGCAGGGCCGACGCGCAGCAGATCGTAAGCAGGTTATTACGCGACCCTTCTACCTTCCCGCCTCACGGCAGTGGTGTATCGAAGGGTTTAAGACCGTTCACAGTTGCGGGGGCAGCCAGGGCATGGACCCTGTTCCCTCTTAGCTTGGTGGGCACGCCCACAAAGAACCTCGAACAGGGGGAAGGCTACGCAGGCCGCAGCTGTCGGTCAATCACGGTTGACCGGTGGAGGACGCCATGTTGAGCTACGCCGCTGCCCTGCATGAGCGCCCGTGATAATGCCCAGCCCAACCGTTCCACTCCCTGCACCCGCGCGCCAGGTGGTTGCAGGCCTGGGCTGCCGACGCGGCTGCGGCCTGGATGCGTTATCCACACTGCTTGAGAATACGCTGGCGGCCCAACAACTGACTGTGGATAACCTGGTCGGTTTAGCCAGCATCGAACACAAGCGCGATGAACCGGGGTTGCTGAGCCTGGCCGAACGCCTGAACCTGCCACTGACCTGCTTTAGCCCTGATGAACTGGCACCCTTCCAGGCCCAGGTGCATGGCTCCGCGCTGACCCTCAGCACCACTGGCAGCCCCGCCGTGGCCGAACCCTGCGCCCTGGCCCTGGCCGCTCACCTGGGCGCCAGCACTAGCCACCTGCTCGGCGAGAAAACCCGTAACGCCAGCGCCACCTGTGCGCTAGCGCTGATTACCCGCAAGGACACGCAATGACCGTCTACTTTATCGGCGCCGGCCCCGGCGACCCCGAGCTGATCACCGTCAAGGGCCAGCGGCTGATCCGCAGCTGTCCGGTGATTCTCTACGCCGGCTCGCTGGTGCCCGAGGCGGTACTGGAGGGTCATAACGCCGAGCAGGTGGTGAACACCGCCGAGTTGCACCTGGGCGAGATCATCGCGTTGCTGCGCCAGGCCCACGAACGCGGCCAGGATGTGGCGCGGGTGCATTCCGGCGACCCCTCGCTGTATGGCGCCATCGGTGAGCAGATTCGCGAATTGCGTGCGCTCGACATTCCCTTCGAGATCATCCCCGGCGTCACCGCCACCGCGGCTTGCGCGGCGCTGCTGGAAAGCGAGCTGACCCTGCCCGGCATCGCGCAGACGGTTATTCTCACCCGCTATGGCACCACCTCACCGATGCCCGAGGGCGAGCAGCTGCATGACTTGGCACGCCACCGCGCAACGATGGCCATCCACCTTGGTGTGCGCCACTTGCCGAATATCGTCGCCGAGCTGCTGCCACACTATGGCGCCGACTGCCCCATCGCAGTTATCCACAGGGCCAGCTGGCCGGATCAGGACTGGGTACTCGGCACCCTGGCCGATATCCAGGAAAAGGTCGCAACCAAGGACTTTCGCCGCACCGCGCTGATCCTCGTCGGGCGAGTGCTTGAGCCGGGCGCCTTTGCTGAGTCAGCGCTGTATGACGCGGAGCACCGGCATCTCTATCGGCGTTGAGGGCGTCAGCTCGGCAAACGCCTGCGCAACCACCTCAGTACATCGTCCACCGCCGGCACGCCGGCCAGTAGCACCAGAAACAGCGCCAGCGGCACGGTGGAGACGTAACCCAGATAGTTGAAACCGAGTGCACCGAGCACCCCGCCGAGGAAGAAACAGCCCAGCAGCGTCAACAGAATGCGTAACCGCTGGCGGTCTACGCCGACGCTGGGCAGGCCAGGGCTGCGATTCCAGTAGCACAGCTTGCCCAGCTCGATACCGATGTCGGTGACGATACCGGTAACGTGGGTGGTACGAATGTCGGCGCGTGACAACTTGGTGATCAGCGCGTTTTGCAGGCCCATGATGAAACACAGCAGCATCACCGTCAGCGGCACGAACAACCCCGCCACCGTTGCCAGCAAGCTACCCAGGAGACCGAAACACAGCAGTAACGCTGCCTCCAGCAACAACGGTAGCGCATATTCGCTGTGCAGCTGGCGGCGCCGCGAGTAGTGGATCATCAGGGTCGAGCAGACCGCGCCGAGCAGGAACGAAACCACCCCGCCCAGCCCGGCCAGCACCAGCCCATGGGCACCGAGGACGATGTTGTCGGCCATCGACGAGACGATGCCGGTCATGTGCGAAGTGTACTGCTGAACCGCGAGAAAGCCCCCGGCATTGATCGCCCCAGCGACAAAGGCCAGGGCAAACCCCAGATGCCGGTTCGCCGTGTCACTGCGTTCGCTGCCAATTAGCCGTCGGGCGTAATTGATGGGCATGCACCACCTCGGCTGTTAGAGCTGTACCTCGACGCGCTTGATCCCCAACTGACGGAGCTCTGCAATCAGCCCGTCCAAGCTGGCAAAGGACTCCACCTGTTCAGCGTCATCAACCAGAAAATAACTGCGCCCCGCCTCTTTACTCAGCAGCAGTATCCACTCCCGCGTATTGGCCGGGTTGGTGATGACCTGGGTCTCGAAGACCACGCCCGCGGCCAAACGCTGTATCACGTCCGCGCGCTTCACTCGACCGTCACGCTCTTGGCCAGGTTGCGCGGCTGATCCACATCCGTGCCCTTGAGCACCGCGACGTAGTAAGACAGCAACTGCAGCGGGATGGTGTAGAGGATCGGTGCCAGGGCGTCGTGGATATGCGGCATGTTCACCACATGCGTGCCCTCGCCGTTGCGCATGCCGGCCTGCTCGTCGGCGAAGACGATCAGCTCGCCGCCACGGGCGCGCACTTCCTGCAGGTTGGATTTGAGCTTTTCCAGCAGCTCGTTGTTCGGCGCCACGGTGACCACCGGCATGTCGCTGTCGACCAGAGCCAGAGGGCCGTGCTTGAGTTCGCCGGCCGGGTAAGCCTCGGCGTGGATGTAGGAGATTTCCTTGAGCTTGAGCGCGCCTTCCATTGCCACCGGGTACTGCGCGCCACGGCCGAGGAACAGGCTGTGGTGCTTCTCGGCGAACAGCTCGGAAATCTTATCCACAACGCTGTCCATGGCCAGGGCTTCACCCAGACGCGTCGGCAAGCGGCGCAGTTCGTCGACCAGTTCAGCCTCCAGGGCCTTATCCAGCGTGCCACGCACCTGGCCGAGGGACAGGGTCAGCAGCATCAGCGCGACCAACTGGGTGGTGAAGGCCTTGGTCGAGGCCACACCGATTTCCGGGCCTGCGAGGGTCAGCAGGCACAGGTCGGACTCGCGCACCAGCGAGCTGATGCCCACGTTGCAGATCGCCAGGCTGGCGAGATAACCCAGCTCTTTACCGTTGCGCAGCGCCGCCAGGGTGTCGGCGGTTTCCCCAGACTGGGAGATGCTGACAAACAGCGTGTCAGGTTGCACCACCACCTTGCGGTAGCGGAACTCGCTGGCCACCTCGACCTGGCAGGGAATCCCGGCCAGTTCTTCCAGCCAGTAACGGGCGACCATACCGGCGTGGTAGCTGGTGCCGCAGGCGACGATTTGCACGTTGCGCACCTTGGCGAACAACTCGGCAGCCTGCGGGCCGAACGCCTGTACCAGCACGTGATCGCTGCCCAAACGGCCTTCCAGGGTGCGCTGCACCACCTTGGGTTGCTCGTGGATTTCCTTGAGCATGAAGTGGCGGTATGCGCCCTTGTCAGCCGCTTCGGCACCCTCGTGGTACTGCACGGTTTCGCGCACCACCGGCTGGCCGTCGGCGGCCCAGACCTGCACACGGTCGCGGCGGATTTCGGCGATATCGCCTTCTTCCAGGTACATGAAACGGTCGGTCACCTGGCGCAGGGCCAACTGGTCGGAGGCGAGAAAGTTCTCGCCCAGGCCCAGGCCGATCACCAGCGGGCTGCCGCTGCGCGCGGCGAGCAGGCGGTCTGGCTGGCGCGCACTGATCACTGCCAGGCCATAGGCACCGTGCAGTTCCTTGACCGCTTCTTTCAGCGCAACAGTCAGGTCCGGTTGGCTTTTCAGCTTGTGATCGAGCAGGTGGACGATGACTTCGGTGTCGGTATCCGAGCTGAACACATAGCCCAAGCCCTTGAGCTGTTCGCGCAACTGCTCATGGTTTTCGATGATGCCGTTGTGCACCACCGCCAGATCACTACCGGAGAAATGCGGGTGCGCGTTACGCTCGCTCGGCGCACCATGGGTGGCCCAACGGGTGTGCGCGATGCCCAGGCGGCCTGGCAGCGGCTCGCTGCTCAGGGCGGTTTCCAGCTCGCTGACCTTGCCGACCCGACGCCGACGCTGCAGCGCGCCCTGGTCGTCGAGCAGGGCCACACCGGCGCTGTCGTAGCCCCGGTACTCGAGGCGCTTGAGGCCCTCGACCAGGACGGCGGTGATGCTGCGTTCGGCGACGGCGCCCACAATGCCACACATAGTCTGTTCTCCTTGCTTAGACGTCGACGGCCGCGCAGATCAGGTTGATCCCACGGGCCATCAGTTGTTCGCGCGCCTCATTGGCGAGGCGCTCATCGGTAATCAGGGTATGGATGCTGCTCCAGGGCAGCTCCAGGTTGGGAATCTTGCGGCCGATCTTGTCGCTCTCGACCATCACCACCACTTCGCGCGCCACCTCGGCCATCACCCGCGACAGACCGAGCAGTTCATTGAACGTGGTGGTGCCACGCTGCAGGTCGATGCCATCAGCGCCAATAAACAGCTGGTCGAAATCGTAAGAGCGCAATACCTGCTCGGCGACCTGGCCCTGGAACGACTCGGAATGCGGGTCCCAGGTGCCGCCGGTCATCAGCAACACCGGCTCGTGCTCGATATCGCGCAGGGCGTTGGCGACGTTCAGCGAGTTGGTCATGACCACCAGGCCGGGCTTGTAGCCCAACTGCGGGATCATCGCCGCGGTGGTGGTGCCACTGTCGATAATGATCCGCGCATGCTCGCGAATACGCGTCACACCGGCGCGGGCGATGGCCTGTTTGTAAGAGGACACCGGCTGCGCCGGCTCACCGATCAACTCCTGGGGCATTGGCACCGCTCCGCCATAGCGGCGCAGCAGCAGGCCGTTCTTCTCCAGCGCCGCGAGGTCCTTGCGGATGGTCACTTCCGAGGTGGCGAAGGCTTTCGACAACGCGTCCACACTCACCTCACCCTGCTCGGCGAGCAGGGCAAGAATGGTGTGGCGACGTTGCGGTGTGTTGCGCTTCGACATGTTTAAGTTTCGATTCGAAAGATAATGACGCGAATCAAAACATAAACGCGCTGCAAGCTGCAAGCGACTCAGGAGCATCTGACGTCGCTTGGCTTTTGCCCTTGGGGTGTGGCTTAACGCTTACGGCTGCTTCTTAGGCCGCTTCCAGCCCTCAATATTGCGCTGCTTGGCGCGGCCAACGGCCAGGGTGTCGGCCGGCACGTCGCTGGTTACCACCGAGCCGGCGCCCGTGGTGGCGCGGTCACCCAACGTGACGGGCGCCACCAGCGCACTGTTGGAGCCGACGAACACATCTTCGCCCATGACGGTGCGGAATTTGTTGGCCCCGTCGTAGTTGCAGGTGATGGTGCCGGCGCCGATGTTGGTGCGCGCACCGATTTCGGCATCGCCCAGGTAGCTTAGGTGGCCGGCTTTGGCGCCCTCGCCGAGCACGGCGTTCTTCAGCTCGACGAAGTTACCCACATGGGCCTTGGCGCCTAGTTTGGTGCCGGGGCGCAGACGCGCGAACGGACCGCAATCGGCGCCCTCACCCATCTCCGCACCTTCCAGGTGGCTGTTGGCCTTGACGATGGCGCCCTTGCGCAGCACCGAGTCCTTGATTACGCAGTTCGGGCCGATCTGCACATCGTCTTCGATGACCACTTTGCCTTCGAGGATGACGTTGATGTCGATGGTGACATCACGGCCCACGGTTACTTCGCCACGCTGGTCGAAGCGCGCCGGATCGATCACGGTCACGCCCTGAACCATCAGGCGGCGCGCGGCGCGGTACTGGTAGTGCCGCTCCAACTGGGCGAGCTGGATGCGGTCGTTAGCGCCCAGCACTTCCATCTCGTCCGCCGCCTGCTCGGTGGCCACCACCAGACCGTCGGCTACGGCCATGGCGATTACATCGGTGAGGTAATACTCGCCCTGGGCGTTGCTGTTGGACAACCGCCCCAGCCAGTCGGCCAGACGCTTGCCGGGTACCGCAAGAATGCCGGTGTTGCCTTCGCAGATTGTGCGCTGCGCTTCACTGGCGTCCTTGTGCTCGACGATGGCCTTCACCACACCCTGCTCATCACGCACGATGCGGCCATAGCCGGTGGGGTCGTTCAGGTTGACTGTAAGCAAGCCGAGCTGCTGCTCGCTGATCTGCAGCAGCAGGCGCTGCAGGGTTTCGACCTCGATCAGCGGCACGTCGCCGTAGAGGATCAGCACGCGCTCGGCGGTCAACGCCGGCAGTGCCTGGGCCACTGCGTGGCCGGTGCCGAGCTGCTCAGCCTGGATGACGAAATTCAGGTCATCCGCAGCCAGTTGCTCGCGTACCTTCTCCGCGCCATGGCCAATCACCACATGAATACCTTGCGGCTTGAGCTGGCGGGCCGTGTCGATGACATGCCCGAGCATGGACTTGCCAGCAACCGGGTGCAGCACCTTGGGCAGGGCCGAACGCATGCGGGTGCCTTGGCCGGCGGCGAGAATGACGATATCGAGCGACATGGGCAAAGATCCTGAACAGAACCGGCGGTCGCGCGGGCCTCATGCCCACCTGTGGATAACCGCACGGCAGAAGAATGGAAAGGCGTCACTGAGCGCGCTGTGGATAAGTCGGCCAGGCAGGCCACCGCAACCACAAAACCAGCGCCCAAGAAAAAGGGTAGCCAAGGCTACCCTTTTACTCGCGAGCGATGAAGCGTTGGCGTTAACCGCCAAACTTCTTGCGCAGCTGCTGGACGGTACGCAGCTGGGCTGCAACCTCGGCCAGGTGAGCAGCAGCAGAGCCGTAGTCGAACTCTGTGCCTTTCTCGTTCAGCGCCTTCTCAGCAGCCTTGAGGGCTTCCTGAGCAGCCGCTTCATCAATGTCGGCAGCGCGCTGAACAGTGTCGGCCAGAACCTTCACAGTGTGCGGCTGGACTTCGAGGAAGCCGCCAGAGATGTAGTACACCTCGGCCTGGCCACCCTGCTTGATCAAGCGGATCGGGCCTGGCTTGAGGTCGGTCAACAGCGGCGCGTGGCCCGGGGTGATCCCCAGGTCGCCGAGGTTGCCGTGTGCGATTACCATTTCCACCAGGCCGGAGAAGATTTCCCCTTCAGCGCTGACGATATCGCAATGGACTGTCATGGCCATATCAAACCTCACGTATCGATCGTCTGACGCCTGCTGACTGCCTTGTAACCCGATATCTCGAGTGCAAGACCGCGCCACCAGGCATCAGCCAGACCGTGAGCGCCCGTTGCCGGGCGCACCGATTACAGCTTCTTGGCTTTTTCTACGGCTTCTTCGATACCGCCGACCATGTAGAACGCCTGCTCCGGCAGGTGGTCATAGTCGCCGTTGAGGATGCCGCTGAAGCCCGCGATGGTGTCTTTCAGGGAGACGTACTTGCCCGGCGAACCGGTAAATACTTCAGCCACGAAGAACGGCTGGGACAGGAAGCGCTGGATCTTACGAGCACGGGATACCAGCTGCTTGTCTTCTTCCGACAGTTCGTCCATGCCGAGGATCGCGATGATGTCCTTCAGCTCTTTGTAACGCTGCAGCACGTACTGAACGCCGCGAGCGGTGTCGTAGTGCTCCTGGCCGATTACGTTCGGGTCCAGCTGGCGCGACGTCGAGTCGAGTGGATCGACCGCTGGGTAGATACCCAGGGAAGCGATATCACGGGACAGTACAACGGTGGCGTCCAAGTGGGCGAAGGTGGTCGCCGGGCTCGGGTCGGTCAGGTCGTCCGCAGGTACGTAGACGGCCTGGATCGAGGTGATCGAACCGGTCTTGGTCGACGTAATACGCTCTTGCAGAACGCCCATTTCTTCAGCCAGGGTCGGCTGATAACCCACTGCCGACGGCATACGGCCGAGCAGTGCGGATACTTCAGTACCGGCCAGGGTGTAACGGTAGATGTTGTCCACGAAGAACAGAACATCACGGCCTTCGTCACGGAACTTCTCGGCCATGGTCAGGCCGGTCAGTGCTACGCGCAGACGGTTGCCTGGTGGCTCGTTCATCTGACCGTAAACCAGGGCTACCTTGTCGAGAACGTTGGAATCCTTCATCTCGTGGTAGAAGTCGTTACCCT
>LNFM01000972.1_pt1 | contig 69152 bp, 57 predicted proteins | sample 596031 | NCBI WGS metagenome assembly LNFM01 (sample SAMN04254537, study PRJNA301005) | activated carbon metagenome | isolation source: dual media filters at the Ann Arbor, Michigan drinking water treatment plant | place: USA: Ann Arbor
CGGGTGCCGGATATCCCGGCTGCGACTCGGCGTACGGGCGCTGCGGGGCCATCGGGGCGGGACCCGAGCCCGTCGCGAGGCTCGGTCCCTGGTTCGTGCCGAGATTGCTACCGACCCCGAGGTCGAACTCGAGGCGGTGCGAGCAGATGTGGACCTCGTCGCGTGGCCCGAGGATGTGTGGGCCCTGGATGCGCGCGCCGTTCACGAAGGTGCCGTTGGTCGACTCCAGATCGACCAGCGTCACGTCCCTGCCGGTAAAGAGGATGCGGGCGTGGGCACTCGAGACGCCCGGCTCCGGGATCACGAGGTCGTTGGCAGAGGTGCGTCCGACGGTGATCTCACGCTTGTCGAACGCATGCGTGCGCGGCACCTCGCCGGTCTTCGAGACGGTGATGCGGAGCATCGGTGCGGGCGAGCATGACGCGGACACGGCCGCGGGCAAAGGGCTTTTGCGAACGACCGTCGATGGCCCGCAAACCGTGTGCTGACGCCGGTGCCGTCCCATCGGCCGGCCGTCACATCGGCGCGGCTGCGGACTCGCGGTCGCGCGTGTGTCGAGCGGGTCACTCGGACACACGATTGCCCGCAACGTACACCTTGTCGCCCTCCCGACCCGCTGCTACGGTTGCGAGACCATGGCGGAGACAGTCCATCTTTATCTCAAGGCGAACGGTGCGGACATCAACGGCGAGTCGACGCAGACCAGCCTCGGACGGGAAGGCTCGATCGAGTGTCTGTTCTTCGAGGACGCTGTTCGCACCGCGCGCGAGAAGGGCTCCGGCATGGCCACCGGCCGCCGCACCTACGAGCCAATCACCTTCAGGAAGCGCATCGACAAGTCGAGCCCGCTGCTCGCCAAGGCGCTGTGCAACAACGAGGTGATCGAGGGCGCGTTCAAGTTCTTCCGGCCGAACCCCACCGGCGACGGCACCACGGAGCAGTTCTTCACCGTCGAGTTCGGTGAGGGCCGAATCGCGGGGATCAAGCGGACGTCGCCGGACACGCTCGACCCCGCCTCCGCGCTGGCCCCCCCCATGGAGGAGGTCGCGTTCGTCTTCCACAACATCACGTGGACGTACACGAACGGCGGCGTCAGCCACCACGACAACTGGCGCGAGAACCAGTAGCCCTGGGCATCCGCCGGGTCTTCTGAAAGGGTCGGGCCATGGCAGTACGCGGACTCCTCTCGCGGCTGACATCGTCCGACCCTCTGCGTCCGCCCGACGAGGTCCAGTCGATCCTCGAGAACCTGCGCGCCATCCTCAACACGCGCGTCGGCGACTCGACCTCCGCGAGCGGCTTCGGGATCATCGATCTGGCCGACCTCGTGCACAACTTCCCGAACGCGGCGCAGATGATGGAGAAGAGCATCCGCGCGACCGTCGGCGAGTACGAGCCGCGGCTCAAGCAGGTGCGGGTCCGGCTGATCCCGAGCGACGATCCGCTGAAGCTCGTGTTCGAGATCGCGGCCCGGCTCGCGGGGGACCGCCACCAGGGCATGGTCCGGGTCCGCACCGAGGTGAACTCGTCCGGTCGCGTCCACGTGGAGTGACGCTGACAGCGGGCCGGCCCTGCGCGTAGACTCGCGGGGCCTTGGGTGCGAAGTACTACGAGAGCGAGCTGGCGTACCTCCGCGAGATGGGCCGCGAGTTCGCGCTGGTCCATCCGACCACCGCGGGGTTGCTCGCCGAGAAGGGCAGCGATCCGGACGTCGAGCGCCTGCTCGAGGGGTTCTCGTTCCTGTCGGCGAGGATCCGCGAGCGCATCGTCGTCCACGGGCTCGCGCAGCTGCTGTTGCCGCACTACCTGCGCCCCGTGCCGGCGACGAGCATCGTCCAGTACACGCCGGCGATCCGGGCGCTGCGGGCGGTGGCGAACGTGCCGCGCGGCACCCGGGTCGCGGCCAAGCCCCTGCACGGCACGACCTGCGAGTTCCGCACGACCGCCGACGTCGATCTGCTCCCGCTCGAGCTCCACGACGCGGTGCTCGACGAGACCGCCGCGCACCGCCCCGTCCTGCGCCTGCGCTTCACCACCACCGAGGCCGGTCGCCTCGTCATCGGCCGCAAAGAGGGCATCCGCCTGTTCCTCCACGGCGAGCTGCCGCTGACGTCGATGCTGTACCTCTGGCTGCGTCGCTACTGCCGCAACGTCGCGGTGCGCTGCGGCAGCACCACGCAGGCGCCGCTCGGGCCCGAGGCGATCGGCGTCGTCGGCTTCACCGAGGACGAGGCCCTGCTGCCGTGGCCCGCGTTCGCGCCCGAGGGGCACCGTTGCCTGCAGGAGTACTTCACGCAGCCGTCGAAGTTCCTGTTCATCGACATCCTGCACCTCGATCGCTTCACGTTCACCGAGGACACCTTCGAGATCGCGCTGGCGTTCGAGCGCCCGCCCGCGCTGCCGGCCCGCATCTCCGCCGAGAACTTCCGGCTGTTCTGCACCCCGGTGGTGAACCTCTTCGACGTGTCGGCGGACCCGATCAAGCGCGACCCGGCGCTCAGCGAGCACCTGCTGCGCGCCTCGGGCATCAAGCCCGCGCACATGGAGATCTTCGCCGTCCAAGAGGTCGTCGGCGTGCGCCAGGGCCAGACCCAGCGCAAGTTGTACGCCCCGTTCGTCGCGTACTCCCACGCGACCGAGGGCAAGAACGCGGCGTACTACACGCTGCGCCCGGCGAGCTCGCCGATCGACGACGCGATGGATCTCTACCTGTCGATCGTCACGCCCCGCGGCGTCGCGCCGTCGGACGTCGAGGAGGTGCTGTCGATCGACATCGTCGCCACCAACCGCAAGCTGCCCGCCGAGCTGCAGATCGGCGAGATCTCGGTGACGCCCCGCGGCGTGTCGTCGCCGGCCCCGCTGCGCAACATCACCCCGGTGACCGTGCCGACGCGGCCGGTGCTCGGCGACGAGCTGCACTGGCGGCTGCTCTCGCACCTCGGCCTGTCGCGATCCTCCCTCGCCGACGTCGCGGTGCTGCGCGCGACCATGGCGCTGTACAACTTCCAGCGCCTCGTCAGCGACACGGCCGGCCGCGCCAACGAGCTGCGCGTCGAGTCGCTGCGCAAGGTCACCGCCACGCCGATGACCCGCCTGCTCGAGGGCGCGCCGGTCCGCGGCGCCCGCATCGACGTCGAGGTCGACGAGGCGCGCCTGGGCAACGTCGGCGAGGCGTTCCTGTTCGGCTGCGTGCTCGACGAGCTCTTCGCCGGGCACGTCGCGCTCAATTCCCTCACCGAGCTGCAGCTGGTGCTGCACCCGTCCAAGGTGACCTTCCGGTGGCCAGCCCGCAGCGGACAGCAAACGATCCTGTAGCCGGCGTCGCCCCCGAGTCGGCCGCGCTGCACGCGGACGTGATCGGGCACGCGACGCGCTGGGACTTCTACGTCACCGTCGGCATGCTCGAGCGGCTGACGCCCGAGGCCACGCGCGTCGGCGGCGACGGCCCACCGACACGCGAGTCGATCCGCTTCCGCCACGACTCGTCGCTGGCGTTCTCGGCCGGCGACGTCACCAAAGTCGAGTTCGTCGAGGTCCCGCGGCCGCAGAGCCAGGCGCTCGAGCGTCGCCGCTACCGCTACGAGGTGACCACGTCGTTCCTCGGCCTCACCGGCTCGGCGTCCCCGCTGCCGCTGTTCATGTCCGAGGAGATCGAGCAGTCGCAGGACGCCGGGCAGATGCGGCGCGGCTTCCTCGACATCTTCCACCATCGCCTCGTCAGCTTCGTCTTCCGCATCGGGGTCAAGTACGACATCGCCCGCGAGTTCTCGCAGGACTGCACCGACCCGTGGACGCGCCGCATCCTCGCGCTCGCCGGGCTCGACGAGTGGGCGGGCCGCCGCACCAAGTACATCCCCGCGTGGCGGCTCGCCCGGCTCGCGCCCTTGCTCGCGTCACGCGTGCGATCGGCCCGCGTCATCGAGACCGCGCTGCAGGACCTCTGCGCCGAGGCGCTCGGCGAGGCGCGCGTGCGCATGGTGCAGTTCGCCGGCGGCTGGGTCCCGCTCGATCCGACGCAGCGCACGCTGCTCGCCAAGTCGAACAGCATCCTCGGCCAGAGCTCGGTGCTCGGCGTGCAGTGCTTCCACCGCGCCGGCAAGGCCGTGATCCGCATCGGCCCGCTGCACGAGAACTTCCGCCGCTTCCTCGCCGACGGCGACATGTACCCGGTCGTCCGCGAGCTGCTCGAGCTGATGTCGCCCGAGCCGATCGACTTCGAGCTCGACCTCGTGCTCGACGCCCACGCCCGCCCGCCGTTCTTCCTCGGCCGCGCTGCGGGCCAGCGCGTCGGCGTCGACACCTGGCTGTCGTCGCGCGCCGGCTCGGGCAAGGCCACCCACCTCAAGGTCCCCGTCGAGTCCACGTCCGCGCCTGCGGGCGATCCGTCCTCCGACGACTCATTCACCCCACTGTAGAGGTTCGCCATGCGCGTCGATCCCAGAGCCCTCGTCCGTCGCCTCAATCCCACCTGCACCCGCGCCCTCGAGGGCGTGGTCGAACGGGCGGCCGCCGGTCGCTACTACGAGATCACGCCGGAGCACCTCCTGCACGGCCTGCTGCAGATCGAGGACGGCGACGTCGCGGCGATCCTGCAGTTCTTCCGCAAGGATCGCCTGCGCATCTCGGCGGCGATCGAGCGCTCGTTGCAGAAGATGCGCAGCGGCAACGCGGGGCGCCCGGTGTTCGCCGAGAACCTCTTCACATGGTTCGAGAACGCCTGGGTCACGGCGTCCCTCGAGCGCGGCTCGGTGCAGCTGCGCTCGGGCGATCTCCTGCTCGAGTACCTCGGCCGCGCCGGCCGCTACAGCGCCGACTCGTTCGAGGAGCTCGAGTCGATCGATCAGGACGAGCTGAAGAAGAGCTTCGCCGAGGTCATCGCGGGCACGCGCGAGGCGATGGAGGTCCCGCAGGCCGGCACCGGCGACGGCACCCCGCGCGCGCCCTCGGCCGCGGGCCGCGAGGCCCTCGACAAGTTCACGATCTCGTTCACCGAGAAGGCCAGGAAGGGCGAGATCGACCCGATCTTCGGCCGCGACGCCGAAATCCGCCAGGTCATCGACATCCTGGCGCGACGCCGCAAGAACAACCCGATCATCGTCGGCGAGCCGGGCGTCGGCAAGACCGCGCTGGTCGAGGGCCTGGCCCGGGCGATCGTCGCCAAGGAGGTCCCGCTCGAGCTGCAGCAGGTCGAGCTGCTCGGCCTCGACATGGGCCTGCTCAAGGCGGGCGCCGGCGTGCGCGGCGAGCTCGAGAACCGGCTCAAGAAGGTGATCGCCGAGGTCAAGGGCTCGCCCACGCCGATCATCGTGTTCATCGACGAAGCCCACACGCTCATCGGCTCGGGGGCCGACGCCGGCGAGGTGTCCAACCTGCTGAAGCCCGCGCTCGCCCGCGGCGAGATGCGGACGATCGCCGCGACGACGTGGTCCGAGTACAAGAAGTACTTCGAGAAGGACGCCGCGCTCGAGCGCCGCTTCCAGCCGGTCAAGGTCGATCAGCCGTCGGTGGCCGACGCCGTGCTGATGCTCCGGGGGCTGCGGCACACCTACGAGAACGCGCACAACGTGATCGTCCGCGACGACGCGATCATCGCGGCCGTCGAGCTGTCGGATCGCTACATCACGGGGCGGCAGCTGCCGGACAAGGCCGTCGACTTGCTCGACACCGCGGCTGCGCGCGTGCGCATCGAGCAGGACGCTCCGCCGTCGCAGATCGCGGTGCTGCGCAGCGAGCTCGCGAGCGTCGAGCGCGAGCGTGACGCGCGGCTGCGCGACATCGAAGACGGTGCGGCGAAGGACGAGGGCCGGCAGGCCGAGCTGCAGACGCGCATCGAGGGGATCGGCGTCGAGATGGCCGCGCTCGAGGCCAAGCTCGCCGCCGAGAAGGAGGCGCTGGGCAAGCTCCGCGAGGCCCTCGACGCGCTTCGGGCCGCGGATCCGGAGAACAAGCCCGAGCGACTCGCCGCCGTCGAGGCCGCCCGCGCGGCGCTGGCGACCGTGGCCGGCGAGGTGCCGCTCGTGCACGCCGAGGTCGACCGCGACTCGATCGGTCAGGTCGTCGCCGACTGGACCGGCATCCCCGTGGGCAAGATGAAGTCGAGCTCGATCGAGACGGTGCTCGCGCTCGAGGAGAACCTCGAGGCCCGCATCAAGGGCCAGAACCACGCGACCCGTGCGGTCGCCGAGGCCATCCGCATGTCGCAGGCCGGGGTGCGCAACCCCGAGACGCCGATCGCGGTGATGCTGTTCGTCGGGCCGTCGGGCGTGGGCAAGACCGAGACCGCGCTCGCGCTGGCCGACCTGCTCTACGGCGGCGAGCGGTCGATGACGACCATCAACATGTCGGAGTTCCAGGAGAAGCACACCGTCAGCCGACTCATCGGCTCGCCGCCGGGCTACGTCGGCTACGGCGAGGGCGGCATGCTCACCGAAGCCGTGCGGCAGAAACCGTACAGCGTGGTGCTGCTCGACGAGTGCGAGAAGGCCGACCTCGAGGTCATGAACCTGTTCTACCAGGTGTTCGACAAGGGCATGCTGTCGGACGGCGAGGGCAGGGTCGTCAACTTCCGCAACACGGTCGTGATCCTGACCAGCAACCTGGCGACGGACGCTATCATGAAGCTGCACGAGGGCGGCGCCAAGCCGACCGCCGAGGAGGTCGCGACCGCGATCCGGCCGATCGTGTCCAAGCACTTCAAGCCGGCGCTGCTCGCCCGCATGACGATGGTCCCGTACCGCCCGATGGATCCGGACATCCTCGCCGAGATCGCGAAGCTCAAGCTGGCGTCGCTCGGCAAGCGGATCAAGCTCGCCCACGGTACGCAGGTCACGTTCCAGGATTCCCTCGTCGCCGAGATGGTCAGCCGCTGCACCGAGTCGGAGACCGGCGCGCGCGCCCTCGACCACGCGCTGCGCGGGTCCTTGATGCCGAACCTCGCGCGCAACCTGCTCGAGCGGATGGCCTCCGATGGTGGCGTACCGGCGAAGCTGAGCATCGGCTACGGGGCGACGTTCGGGGGCGAGAGCGCCTGGCGGTTCGACTACTCCGACAGCTGATCGGGGGCTACGATCGCGGCGATCCCAGGGCGGCGCCGATCTGCCGCGCCGCCCACAGACCCCCGAGCGTGACCATCGGCAGGCCGGCGCCGGGGTGCGTCGCGCCGCCCACGAGCCACAGGTTCGGCACCGCCGTCCGGCAGCTCTGCCGGCGGAACGCCGCCGTCGAGCCGTGCGTCGCGGGGCCCCAGAGCGCCCCCTGCGTGCCGGGGAATCGCTCCGCGAAGTCCGTCGGCGTGGCTGCGATCGTCGGCCCGAGTGCGGTGAGTCGCAGTCCGCAGGCGCCGAGCGTGGCCTCCATCGCGGCGCGGGCGACGGACTGCAGCGTGTCGTCGCTGGGCAGGCCCGCGGGCGCGTTGACGAGGCAGAACACGGGCTCGACGTCCGACGGGCGCGCCGTCCCGCGATCGGGCGCGCACAGGTGCACGGTGGGGCGGCGAGGGAGCTCGCGGCGATCGAACAGCGCGTCGAACTCCTCGGCGTCGTCGCCGAAGCACACGGTGTGGCGCGCGAGCTCGAGTCCCTCGGGGCGCGCGAGCATGGACCACGTCATCGCCGACGACGACGCAGGCTCGTGTTGGGGTTGCACGGCGCCCCGGATCGCCGCGCCGAGGTGCCCGTCGGCGATGCGGCTCGGATCGCCGTTGAACACCACGTGCCGTGCACCGAGCCGCGTTCCATCGGCGAGCCGGACCGCGCTGACGCGGTGCCCGTCCGACTCGAGCGCCGCAACACGGTGGCCGGTGAGCACCACGCCGCCGGCATCCGTGAAGGCGGCCGCGATCGCCCGCGCCAGCGCGATCATCCCGCCGCGGACCGTCCACACCCCGCGCTGCTCGACCGCCGCGATCAGGTTGAGCGTGGCCGGTGCGGCGAACGGCGAGCTGCCGTAGTAGGTCGCGTAGCGGGCGAACAGCTGCCGCAGTCGCGGGTCGCGGAAGAAGTCGCCGAGCGCCCGCCACATCGTGCGACCGAAGTCGACGCGGGCGAGCCCGACCAGCCCACGCGGGCCGACGCGCGTCATCAAGCGCGCGAGGCCGTCGTTGTCATGGCGCAGGAACGGCGCCTCCAGGCGCTCGAGCAGCTGCGCGGCGTAGCGCAGGAACCGGCGGAACCCCTCGACGGCGCCGCGCCCGGCGAACGCGGCGATCGCCTCGGTGCTGCGCTGCTCGTCGGCGAACAGATCGAGCCGAGCACCGCCGGGCCACGTGTGCCGGGCGAGGAGCTCGAGCGGCTGCAGCTCGACGTGCTCGTCGAGGCGGAGGCCTGCGGTCGAGAACAGCTCCTCGAAGACCGGTCGCATGCTCAGCACGCTCGGTCCGCAGTCGATCTCGCGGCCCGCGAGCCGAGCCACCGCGATCTTCCCGCCGACCTCCGGGTGCGCCTCGACGAGGGCGACCCGCCGGCCATCGCCGGCGAGCGCGAGCGCGGCGGCGAGGCCCCCGAGGCCGGCGCCTACCACCACCGCGTCGAACGATCTCGCCGTCTCCACCGTCGTGTCCACTGTCGACGGCCGAACTGCGGCTGTCCAGGCCGAGGAGGCGGCCCATCGGCCGAGATTCGACACGCGCGTGACGAACCGTGCGGCAGCGGGCCGCGGCGGTGCGGATCGATCCGCGGAGCGGAGCGGAGCGCTCGGAACGTCGTTTCGTCCCCGCCCTGCGATCCCGTCGACGGGCTCGCGTGGCGCAGGCGCACGCCGTTCGGGTCGGCACCATCGTCCAACCTTGGACCAACCCGAGACGCGCGATGGTGTCCTCGTCTCCACGGCCGCGATCGGCAGTCGTGGGCCTGGATTGCCAACCCCGTGTTCGCCGACACGCACCGTCCGATCCGCGGACGATGACGACGAATTCCGGCCCCGAAGCGGACGAATTCCGGTCGCGCCCGCGCCGCGAGCAGGTACCTTGGAGAGGAGGCTGCCGTGGAAAAGCGTGCGACGGACTTCCAAGTGAACGGGACCGGCGAACCATCGTTCGTCGCCTCGCGGCGCCTGCCAACCCAAGTCGAGGAGTCTTCCGTGTCGACCACGGCGATGGACCCGCGGCTGCTCGCGCGGATGGTCGCCAACGACATCATCCCGCGGCTGCTGCTCGCGCACAAACTCGACGAGTGCGGCACCGAGCCTGCGGCAGCGCCCGCCGAGCCGCCGACGCAGGAGGCAATCGCTCGCCTCGTCGACGTCGCCGTGGCGATGGACACCGCCGCCGCGGTGGAGGTCGTCGAAGCGCGACTGCTCGGCGGCGAATCCTACGATGCCGCCCTGCTCGACTTCGTCGGGGGTGCCGCGCGCATGCTCGGAGATCAGTGGCTCGAGGACCAGCGAACCTTCGCGGAGGTGACGATCGGGCTCGCCACGCTGCACCGGGTCGTCAGCGTCCTGCGCTATCGCCTCAAGCCGCGCGTCTCGTCGCGCGGGCTGGTGGTGCTGCTCGCTGCGCCCGGTGAGCAGCACACCCTCGCGATCCACGTGCTGGGGGACCTGCTCGCCCACGCGGGCTGGGACGCCGACGTCCGCCCGGTGTTCGACGAGGCCGAGCTCATCGCGACCGTGGCCAGCGAGGTGGTCGTGATGGTGGGGATCTCGGTGAGCTCGGATTCCACGGTCGAGCCCCTGGCCCGAATCGTGACGCGCGTGCGGGCCGCGTCTCTCAACCGTGACGTAACGGTCATGCTCGGGGGCGGCGTCGACCTCGGCGGCTATGCTAGAGAAGTCGGAGCTCACTACTGTTCGGACGCGCGTGAGGCGCTCGACTGGCTCGACCGTCACGCCAGCGTCGCCCTCTGAGTTCGGTGTCGCTCGCCCGCCCAGTGCCGCTCTTCCGTCGAGACTGTCCATGCTCGTTCCACGCCCCAACGCTGCCCATCCGGTCCTCGATCCGGAAGCCAACCCGCTGACGGCGCGGGTCATCGCGTCGCTGTGCGATCTGGCCCTGGTCCTCGACGCCGAGGGCACCATCGTCGAGATCAACGCCGGTGCGGAGTTCGACAACCACCCCGGGTTCCGGAAGCTCGTGGGCGAGCGTTGGATCGACCACCTGACGACGGAGTGCCACGGCAAGGCCGAGCATCTGCTCGCCGAGGCGCGCCGGGGGCAGACCTCGCGGTCCCGCGAGATGAACATGCGGATCGAGGGGATGGGCGAGGTCCCGTTCCGGTTCACCGGCACCCTCGTCGACGGCGACCACGTGATCGCGTTCGGGCTCGACATGCGCTCGGTCGCGGCGGTCCAGCAGAACCTCGTCAACGCTCAGCTCGCGATGGAGATGGAGTTCCAGCGCGTCCGCCAATCGGAGGCGCAGTACCGGGTCCTGTTCCACGTCTCGACGGAGGGCGTGCTGCTCGCGAACGGGCCGCGGCACGTGGTCACCGACGTGAATCCGGCGGCGCTCAAGCTGCTCGCCAAGCCGCACGAGGCGGTGCAGGGCAAGGCCCTGCGCGACCTGATCGCGCCGACGAGCCACGAAGCGCTCGCAACGTTGATCGCGTCGGTCGAGGCCGGCAAGAACGTCGAGGTGGGCGTCCGCACCGCGGGCGAAGCGGGGATCGACGCAACCGCCCAGCTCACCGTGTTCCGACAGGCCGGGCGTTCGGTCTACCTGTTCCGGTTCTGGCCGAAGACCGCAGGCGCCGCCGCGACCGAGGACGTCGCGGGTCAGGAGCGCCTGCTCCGGGTCATCCAGGCGATGCCCGACGGCTTCGTCGTCACCGACGACGAGCTGCGGATCCTCAGCACCAACGCGAGCTTCTGCGAGATGATCGAGCGCGCCTCCGAGGCGCAGGTCGTCGGCACCTCGCTCGAGTCGTGGCTCGGCCGCGCCGGCGTCGACCTCAACATCATCGCCTCGAACCTCCGCGCCCACGGCGTCGTGCGCAATTTTTCGACGGTGATCCGCAGCGATTTCGGCGCCGAGCGTGGGGCCACGGTCACCGCGGTCGCGACGCCCGACGGTGATTCGCGGTGCTTCGGATTCACGATTCGGCCGACGGTCGAGACGGTCGGCGGCCGGCGCGGCTCGTTCCAGTCGCGCTCGCCCGAGCAGCTCCAGGCCCTCGTCGGTCGGACATCGCTGCGGGAGATCGTCCAGGAGTCCGCCGACATGATCGAGCGGCTCTGCATCGAGGCGGCCCTCGACGTGAGCGGCAACAACCGAGCGGTGGCGGCACAGCTCCTCGGACTCAGCCGCCAGAGCCTCTACACGAAGATGCGCCGCTATGGCCTCGAGGAGTTTCCCCTCAAGGCCAACAGCGGCGAGTGGGATCCCTGATCGCCGCGGCGGTGCGCGAGGCACTGGACGCGGCGCGCGAGGCGTCACCGAGCGCCAGCGCTCGGCGTCGCCCCGACGACCTCAGGGCTTGAAGCTCTTCACCTTCTTGAGGAGCTCCTCGACGACCTCGGGCTTGTCCTTCAGCTCCGGGTTCGGCGCCATGTTGGCGCTGAGGCCGACGGCTGCGCCGCCCTCGACGATCACCTTGCGGATCCGGGCGTCGTCGGCCTGCCAGCTGCTGTTCTGGAAGTTGCGCGGTGGCGGCTGGAGGACCTTGCCGGCCTCGCCGTCACCCTTGCCGTCCTTGCCGTGGCAGGTCGAACACTTGGTGTCCCAGACCTTCTGCGCCTCGGCGACGACCTCGGGGTTGCCCGCAGGGGCCTTGGCGTCGTCACACGCACCAAGGAAGGGGAGAACAGCGAACAGCGAGAAAAACGCCTTCTTCATGGGTGTGGCTACCTCTGCGGGGATACTCTTGAAGGGAGAAGCACCCCTTTGCAAGCGAGAGCGCAAAGGGGTGCTTGTTGTCGTACTCTTGCCTACATCGCCCAAGCCTATGGCAGGGCGGAGTTCTCGACCTTGGTGGCGCCGGCCTTGGCGCCCTCGAGCCAGTTGAACCGCGGGGTGCTGAGCAGCACCAGGTGGATCACGATCGCCAGCCCGAACAGGAACACCGACAGGCCGATGAGTGCTTGGCGGGGATCGAACAATAGCCAGATGCGGTGCATGTCGTCCTCCTACGTCAGGAACGTTTGCGAGATGGTCTGGGAGATGTCGAGCAACGTCGTGTATCCGTTCTTGCCCGGCACCCACGGTCGCCACATCCAGACCAGGATGTGAGCCACGACGGCGATCAAGGTGAAGACCGTGAACCCCGTCATGAAGAATTTGTGAAACTCCTGGGCTTGCCTGTCGGTCAGCCCAGAAGGGGAGAATAGTTCTTCGTTCGCCATTGCGTGTGACCTCCGATTGTTCCTTTCAGTCGACGCGGCTCCGACCCGCATGAGTGTCATTCTTCGGGCTTGCGCCCACTCGGAGATCGATTGGGGCGACGTGCTCCCGGGCGACCCGGGATGCGCCAGCCCGCCGTGCCGCCCGCTCGGCCGCGTCGCGCAGCTCCTTCGCCGCCGAGATCCGCGTCAGGATCGGGGTCGAGGAGAGCGCGTCGTCGATGGCCTGCTGGGCAGCTTCGTCCCAGAGCAGCTCCTCGTGCACGCGCGCCGGCGTCGGTTCGACGGCGTCGAGCTGCTTGCCGAGGGGGAGGATCGCGAACAGTGCATCGAACAGCGCATTGCACACCTCCTGCAGCAGGTAAGTGGCGCCGCCATAGCCCATGAAGGGCGTGCCGGGGTAGCGACGGATCGCCGTGCCGGGGAAGGACGCGGGGATGTAGATGCCCGGACGCGGGGCCTCGGCCATGTACATCCGCTCGTTGTACGAGCCGAACAGGACCAGCGGCGTCCGCTGCGTGACGGCCTCACGGACCGCCGCGTTGTCGGTCTTCTGACCCGGCTTGCGTGCGATCGCGAAGTTGCACGGCAGGCCGAGCTCGGTCTCGAGGTACGCCTGGATCCCGCGGGCGTAGGTGTCGTTCGCGACGATGCCGAAGCTCGCGGTCCCGAAGAAGTCCTGGGTCACGCTCCGCCAGAGATCCCACATGGGCTTCAGCGTCGTGTGCTTCTCGCGCTCGATGAACGGCTCGACGTCCAATCCGAGCATCTCGCCGAGCGTCCGTAGGAACCGCGTGGTCGTGTCGAGTCCGATGGGCGCCTGCAGGTACGGCACCTCGAGCTCCTCGCAGAGGAGCCGCCCGAACTCGCGGTACATCACCACGTTGACGTCGGCGTCGACCAGCTTCGGCACGTCCGCGAGGTGGGTGCCCAACGGGAAGGTCAGGTTGACCTCGGCGCCGATGCCCTCGAGCAGCCGCCGGATCTCCGCGAGATCCGACCAGGTGTTGAAGTAGCCGTAGCTCGGCCCGATGATGTTCACGCGCGGCTTGCGGCCCGGATCGCGCGCGCCTGCCTTCTTGGGCTTGGCCCGCTTCTTCGGCCCGAACTGCTGGAAGAGCCAGAGCATCGCCCGGTCGGCGCTCTGCCACTGATCCTCGTCGATGGTGCGCGGCAAGAAGCGCTGGATGCCGGTGCCCTCGGGCGTCACGCCGCCGCCGATCATCTCGGCGATCGAGCCGGTCACGACGACGCTGGGGAGGCTCGGATCGAGCGTGCCGTGGGCCCGCTTCATCGCGTTCTCGGTGCCGTGCTTGCCGAGCTCCTCCTCGGAGAGGCCGGTGACGACGATCGGCAGCTCGTGCGGTGGGAGCCCGTCGGTGTAGTGGAGGACCGACGTGACCGGCAGGTTCTCGCAGCCGACCGGGCCGTCGATGATGACCTGCAGGCCCTTCACCGCGGCGAACACGTACACGGCGCCCCAGTAGCCGCCGGCGCGATCGTGATCGAGCACTAGCATCCGATCGCCCCCCCGTCGTCCTTGGGCTTGGCCTTCGCCTGCGCGCGGCGGAACTCGGGGCGATCGCGCGGGACGTCTTCCCAGACACCCGCGGCGTGGCCCTGGCCGACGCCGGCGAAGAACGTGCGCATCGTCGCCATGCGCGTGCGGTTCGCCATCGCGGTGTTCACGACCTGCGCCAGCGATCCGGCCCCCGCGGCGCCCATGAGCGGGCGGGCGGAGATCAGGTTGGTGAAGTAGAGCGCGGGCGTGCCCTGCTCCTTCGCGACCTGCACGACCGGCGTCGTGCCGATGACGAGGTCGGGACCGTGCTCGCGCATCGCGGCGAGGTCCTGCTCGAGCGAGGCCCGGTACTGCACGCGCACGCCGTGGGCGTCGAGCCACTGGCGATCGGGCTCGGACCACGGCGTCGCCGGGCACGCGGTGCCGACGTACTTCACCTCGGCGCCGCTCTCGATGAGCAAGCGGGCGACGAGCAGCTCGGAGCCCTCGTATCCCGAGACGTTGATGCGTCCGCGGATCGGCGCGCCGGCGAGGGCGGCGTCGATGGCCGACACCGCGGCGTCCTTGGCGGCCGCGATGCGATCGCCCGTGACCCCGCACGCCGAGCCGATCGCGTCGAGCCAGGCCGCGGTGCCGTCGCGACCGACGGGGGCGGAGCCGATCGTGCGGCGGCCGGCGAGGTCGAACTCGCGGATCGACGCGGTGTAGAACGGGTGGATCGCCGCGACCGCGGCGCAATCGAGCGCGGCGTACAGCTCGCGCCACTCGCGGGTGGGGACCACCGGGCCAGCGGCCAGGCCCAGGGGCTCGAGCAGCCTGCCGATGGTGACCGGATCGACGGGGAACATCTCGCCGAGCAGCGTCACGGTCGGGTTGCTGGCTCGACCCTGACGCGGCGCCGCGACGGGGCCCTGTTCGACCTCGCCGCGGGCGTGGGCCAGCATCGCACCGGCGAGGATGTCCTTCGCCTCGGCGTGGGTCGGCACGCCGAACCCCGGCACGTCGATGCCGATGATGCGCACGCCGTCGATCGTCCGCGGCAGGAGGCGCAGCGGTACGCCCGACGCCGTCGGCACGCAGAGGTTGATGACCACGACCGCGTCGTAGTCCTCGGGCTTGGCCACGGCGTGCACGGCGTCGCGGAGGTCCTCGAACAGCTTGCCGGTGACCAGGGACTCGGAATCGAACGGCACGTAGCCGACGCTCCGGCGCGCGCCGTAGAAGTGCGAGGTGAACGTCAGCCCGTAGACGCAGCAGGCCGAGCCGCACAGCAGCGTCGCGGTCCGGCGCATGCGCAGGCCGACGCGCAGCGAGCCGAACGCCGGGCACATGCTCTGCGGCTGATCGTGGGGACCGACGGGGTAGTCAGCCGCGTAGCGATCGAGCAGCTCACCCTGGCCCGCCGCGGCCGCGGCGACGCGGAGCTTGACCTTGCCGCCCGAGCAGCTCGCGGCCGCCTCGGCCGTCGGGGAGACCGTGTCGGCGGTCGGTGCATCGATCGGTTGGTCCATCGGGTTCCCCTCTAGACGGACCGGTCGTAGATGACCTCGAGCGTGCGCTTGCGGATGTGCTGCGCGCCGAAGTCCTCGAGGGTCGCAGGCTCGAGGACGACGTCGCGTCCCACCGCGTCGCTGGAGAACAGCGCGAGGAGGCCGTCCTGGTCGAGCGGCGTCGGGGCCAGCGGCGGCGCCGTCGCGACGTTCTCGGCGAGCTCCTCGAACAGCGGACCCCAGGGGCTCTCGGGCCGCCCGATGATCTCGTACTTGGCGCTCTTGCGGCGGATGTCGTCGTCGGCTGGGATCGCGGCGAGCACCGGGATGCCGACCTTCTCGGCGAAGGCGCGGGCCTCACCGGTGTGGTCGTCCTTGTTGATGACGATGCCGGCCACGCCGACGTGGCCGCCGAGCTTGCGGAAGTACTGCGCCGCCGAGCAGACGTTGTTGGCGACGTACAGCGACTGCAGATCGTTGGACGCGACGACGATCACCTTCTGGCACATGTCGCGCGCGATCGGCAGGCCGAAGCCGCCGCACACCACGTCGCCGAGGAAGTCGAGGAGCACGTAGTCGAAGCCCCACTCGTTGAAGCCGAGCTTCTCGAGGGTCTCGAAGCCGTGGATGATGCCGCGTCCGCCGCAGCCGCGACCGACCTCGGGACCGCCGAGCTCCATCGCGAACACGCCGTCGCGCTTGAAGCACACGTCGCCGATGGTGACGTTGTCGCCGGCGAGCTTCTTGCGGGACGAGGTCTCGATGATGGTCGGGCAGGCGCGGCCGCCGAACAGCAGCGAGGTCGTGTCGCTCTTCGGGTCGCAGCCGATGAGCAGGACCTTCTTGCCCTTCGCCGCCATCATGTACGACAGGTTGGCGAGGGTGAAGCTCTTGCCGATGCCGCCCTTGCCGTAGATCGCGATGATCTGCGTCGTCTTCGTGACGACCGTCGGGATGAGGTTCTCGAGCTCGTTCAGCGTCGTATCTGCGATGGCCGTCATGTGCACCGTCTCCAATCCACGAGCATCTTCAGGCAGTCGGGATCGCCGAATGCCGTCACGTAGGCGTCGTGGACCTGCTCGAATGTCCGTCGGTGGGTGATGAGGCCGTCGAGATCGAGGCGACCGGAGGCGGCCAGCTCGGCGACGGCGACGAGATCCTCGGCGGCCCACTCGGCCGCGACGCGGAACCTCGCCTCTTTGAGGAACGCCAAGGGGAAGTCGAAGGCGATCCGGTCGGCGTAGAAGCCCGCGAGCACGATCTCGCCGCCGCGGGCGAGTCGCTTCAGCAGCGGGTCGACGAGCGAGGCGTCACCGCTCGCGTCGTAGATGCTGCGGTAGTCCCGGCGAGGATCGTCGTCGGGGGCGAGCACGCGGTAGCCGACCGCACCGTGGGCGCGCCGCGGGTTCTTCTCCCAGACGGTCGGCGTCGCCCCGGAGGCCACCGCCAGGCGCGCGAGCAGGCGCCCGAGGACGCCATGACCGATGATGAGGTCGGGCGGTCGTCCGTCGCCGCCGACCAGCGCGTGCTGGGCCGTGGCGGCGAGGGCGAGCAGGATGCCCCGCTCGCCGAGGTCGTCGGCGAGCGGCGTCACGCGGCCCGAGGGGACCCGCAGGTGCGAGGCGGCGCCGCCGAACAGCCCGCGGACGTCGCCGAAGCAGTTCGAGCCGGGCACGAACACCCGCTGGCCCACCGCGACGGTCGCCTCGGGGCCGGCCTCGAGGATCCGTCCGACGGTCTCGTAGCCCGGCACGAGGGGGTAGCCCATCCCTGGGAAGGGCGGCATCCGACCGCTGAACAGGAGGCACTCGGTGCCGGTGCTGATGCCGGTCCACTCGACCTCGACGAGGACCTCCGCCGGGGCGAGGGCGGTCGCGAACTCGATCCGCCGGAGCTCGACGTGCTCCGGGCGGGTCATCACGACGGCGAGGGTGGTCGACACGTGTGTCAGAGTACCGAGACACTTAATTGTGTCAACTAGAAATGACACTCAGATCGCGCGCGCCGAAATCAGCCGAGAAATCATGGGCCGCCGAGTGCTTCGCAGACGACCGGGGCCGAAGCCCGCCTGGACGAGGAGGGCCGTGACCTCCGCGGGGGAGCGGACCCGGCCCTGGCCCATCGCGAGCAGGTAGAAGCCGAAGTAGGCGTCGCCCATGCGCTCGCCGCCGCTCGTGCCACGCATGGGCTCGGCGATCAGCAGGACCCCGCCGGTCGGCAGGATCCGCCGCACCGCACGGAGCAGCTCGAGCGCCTCGGCGTCGTCGTGGTCGTGCAGCACGCGGACCAGGGAGACGAGATCGGCCCCCTCGGGCAGGGGATCTCGCCGCCAGTCCCCGGGCACGACCTGGACCCGTGGCGACAACCCCGCTCGGTCGAGCCGAACGGAGGCCCGCGTCGCGACCCCCGGGAGATCGAAGAGCATCAGCGCGAGCTCGGGGGCGTGGTTGGCGGCGGCCTCGAGGAACGCCCCTTCACCCCCGCCGACGTCGAGCAGGCGCCGATGCTCCGCCACGGGGTACGCCTCGAGGATGTCCTCGACCAGCAGCGGGATCGAGGCCGCCATCAGCTCCGTGTACGCGCCGACACCCCGCGCCGAAGCCGGCGCCGCGACCCCCTGGGTGTACGTCCAGAAGCGGTGGACCTCGGCGTCGCCGACGTCGCCCCGCAGCAGCGCGACCGGGTCGGCGAGGTCGCGGTAGAACATCGCGTTGTGCTCGACGAGGCGGGCGACCGCGGGGTTGCCGACGAACGAGCAGCCGTGGATGCCGAGCCAGTACGCGTCGCCGCGGGCCTGGACCAGCCCCAGCGAGGCCGACGCGTCGAGCAGGCGCTGGGTCGCGTCGCGCGACAGGTCGAGCAGCAGGGCGAGCTCGGCGGCCGATCTCGGACCCGCCTGCAGGATCTCGAGCAGGCCGAGCCGCGCGGTCGCGTACAGGACCTGCGAGTACACGAAGCCCGCGCTGAGATCGAAGAGCGCTGACGCCCGGCTCCGCGCGATGGGGCGCGCGAGCCACGAGCCCTCGGCCCAGCGCTGGAACGCCGGACTGCACAACATCCGGTTCCGCGCGGCGAGCCACGCCCCGGTGATCCCGTCGACGAGCAGCCGCAGCGCTGCCCTCACCCCGGCGAGCGTCATGCGGCGGTTCGTCGGAGGGCGGCCGGCACCAGGCGCTCGGCCATCTCGACCACGAGCCCGCGGAGCATCTCGGCGCCCGCGCAGGGCGGCACCGCAGCCGCGGCGCGGGCGACCAGGGCGCGCAGCTTGGCGACCGCGCCCTGCGTGCCGTATTCGGCGACGGCGCTGGGACGATCGAGGCGCCGGTCCTGCCGGGTCGGCTTGCCCGCGACGTCGTCGATCGCGTGGGCATCGAGCAGGTCATCGGCGACCTGGTAGGCCTCGCCGAGCAGCTCGCCCATCGCGCGCCAGGGCTCGGGATCGCGGCCGGCTGCGGCCGCGCCCGCCATCGCGCTGGCGACGAACATCGAGCTCGTCTTTGCCCGGTGGTAGCGCTCCAGGGGCACCTTCGGCTCGCTCTCCCACGCCTGGCCCGCGACCAGACCCGCGGGCGCGCCGGCGGCCCGCGTCAGGAGCAGGATGAGCTGGGGCAGGCGTGCGGGGGAGGAGACGCAGGCCCGGGCCACGGACTCGAACGCGCCGACGATGAGGGCATCACCGACGAGGACCGCCAGCGGGGCCCCGAAGACGTGGTGCACGGAGGGCCGTCCGCGCCGCGTCGGCGCGTCGTCGAAGCAGGGCAGATCGTCGTGGACGAGGGAGGCGCAGTGGAGGAACTCGAGGGCGCAGGCGGTGGCGTCCACCAGGGCCGGGTCGTCGTTCTCGGCGGCCGCGGCCACCGCCTGGCACAGCCGGGGCCGGATGCGGGCCCCGCCGGGGAAGACGGCGTGCCGCAGGGCGGCCGCGAGTCTGGGGGGCGCGTCGCGCTCCAGCTCGCCGAGTCCACGCGCGAGGGTGGTTTCGAGGTTCGCCATGGCCACGATGGTCCATCCTGATGGTGGACACACCATGGTGTCAAGTAAAATTGACAGCGCTTTAGGCGGGAGCCGCGGCGAGGACGTCGAGGTAGGCGCTGGCGAACGCGTCGGGCAGCTCGTAGTGGGGCATCGCGCCGGTCTGGAAGATGGTCCGCGACCACCCCGGCGCGCGCTCGAGGATCGCGTCGGCGCCCCCGTAGTCGACGAAGTCGCCGCGCACGCCATGGCTCAGCCACACGCGACCGGGCAGGGCCGCGTAGAGCTGGGTCGCGTCGGTGCTGAAGAGGTGACCGGAGAGGAACCACAGCGGCGCGTGCTCGGCCCCCGGCTGCCCCGCAGTGAGAATGGCGTAGGCCCAGAGCTCGGGGTCGACCTCGGGGCGGCCGTAGGTGCGCGCGAGGAAGTACCGGATCACCTTCGGCCGTGTCAGCAGCCGGAAGAGGGGCGCGCCGATCCAGCGCTGCCGCAGGATCGCGCGGACCCACGCCATCCCCCGGTTGCCGCCGGGCGGCCCGTCGAAGCGGCGCTTGCCCAGGCCCGTCGGGCTCACCAGGGCGAGGGTGCGGAAGGCGTCGGGGGCCTCGATGGCGGCGCGCGCGAGGCACTCGCAGGACAGCGACAGGGCCATACCGTCGATCGGCGCGCCCCCGTGCCGCCCGCGGATCGTCTCGACCGCGGCATGGATCGCATCGGTCATGAGCCGCGGCGAGTAGGGGCGATCGCTGCGGTCGGATCGGCCGAACCCCGGGAGATCGATCGCGTAGGTCGGACGGCTCGGGGCGAGGCGCTCGAACAGCGGTCGCACCTCGAACGCGGAAGCTGCGGCGTTGATGCTGTGCACGAGCAAGACCGGCGCGCCGGTGGCCGAGCCTGCGCGGTCCGCCGCGTAGAGCTCCAGATCCCCTGCGCGTCGATCGTGCAGCGAAGTCGCCACGCCAGGCACCGGCAGCGGCAGGGGAGGGGGTGTCGCGGACGCCGAAGTGACCAAGCCGGCGAGGCTACCCCGGGTTCGCCCCGTCGGCGCGACGGTCGGCCACGTCACGGTCGGGGCCTCGGAGGGTATGTCAAATGTGCTTGACACTCTGTGGCGTCAAGCATAACACACACTCTGACGATCGGAGAGGGCAGTGCGCGGCGCGACACCCGGCGACAACACCTTCGGATGGCTCGACATCGTCCGACTCGGCGCCGTCCAGGCCGCGCTCGGGGCGGTCGTCGTGCTCACGACCTCGACGTTCAACCGCCTCATGGTGGTCGAGCTCGCCCTGGCCGCGACGGTGCCCGGCGCGCTGGTGACGCTGCACCACGCGATGCAGCTGCTGCGACCGCGCATGGGGCACGGCACCGACGTCGGCGGACGGCGCACGCCGTGGATCCTCTTCGGGATGGTGGTGCTGGCGCTCGGTGGCCTCGGGGCCGCCAGCGCGATCGCCCTCATGCCGGCCCAGCCGACGCTGGGCCTCGCCCTCGCGGTGCTCTCGTACGCGGCGATCGGCGGGGGCGTGAGCGCCTGCGGCACATCGTTGCTCGTGCTGCTCGCCAAGGGCGTCGCCGCCCCGCGTCGCGCGGCCGCGACGACCGTCGTGTGGATGATGATGATCGCCGGGTTCGCGATCACGGCCGGGGTCGCGGGCGGCCTGCTCGATCCCTTCTCGTACGGTCGCCTGATCAGCGTCACCGCAGGCGTCTGTGCGATCGCGGTGGTCGTCGCGTTCGTCGCCATGCGCGGCGTCGAGGCCCGCATCGTCCACCGCGTCGCCGCGCCGCAGGCCCCACGGTCCGAGGCGGGGGCGTTCCGCCGCGCGCTCGCCCAGGTGTGGTCCGAGCCCGACGCCCGTCGCTTCACCGCCTTCGTGTTGGTGTCGATGCTCGCCTACAGCGCGCAGGATCTGATCCTCGAGCCGTTCGCCGGGCTCGTCTTCGGCTGGTCACCCGGCGCCTCGACGAAGCTCGCGGGCTCGCAGCACGGCGGTGTGTTCGTCGGCATGCTCCTGGTCGCGGTCGTCACCTCCGCGTTCAAGGGCCGTGGCATCGCATCCTTGAAGGGGTGGGTCGTCGGCGGCTGCCTGGCGTCCGCGCTCACGATGTCGGGGCTCGTGTTCGCCGGCCTCACCGGCGCTGCGTGGTGGCCCCTCAGCCAGAACGTGTTCCTCCTCGGTGTGGCCAACGGCGCCTTCTCGATCGCGGCGATCGCCGCGATGATGACGCTGTCCACCCACGGTCGCAGCGGACGCGAGGGCATGCGCATGGGCCTGTGGGGCGCGGCGCAGGCGATCGCCTTCGGCGCCGGCGGCTTCCTCGGGACCGTGCTCGTCGACGCCGCCCAAGGGATCGCGGGGCAGTCCTCGGGCCTGTCCTACGCCTTCGTGTTCGGCCTCGAGGCGCTCGGCTTCGTCGTCGCCGCACGGCTCGCGCTACGCACCACGCTCCCCGAGCACGGCGTTCGGGCCGCCGCGCTTCCCTCCACACCACGGCCCACGTACCTGGTGGATCCGGTCTGACGCATGTTCACGCAGCGCAGCACCGCGATGGCCCACACGACCGCTCCGGCAGCCCCGAGCGGCCGTGGTGCGCGCGTGCGTGCGGACGGGTGGCGGCACAACCGTTGGTTGCGGACCCTGCTCACCAGCCTCTTCGTGCTGCTGATGCTCGGGTCGGCGCACCTGTTCATGGTCGCGATCAATGCTGGCGAGCAGGCCGTGGCCGATCCCGATCTCGCCGCCGGCGTGCCCGCGCGGCTCTTCAGCGATCTCTCGCTCGTCGAGGAACTCGAGGCGGCGGTCGCCCGCACCCGCGACCCCGCGGATCGACGGGTGTTCGAGGCGGGTCTGATCGAGGCGCAGGCCGGCACCCTCGAGGTGCGCACCCTGCCGGTGACGCGCTTCCTGGTCTGGGCGGCCCTCGGCCTGACCGCGCTCGGCCTGGTCCTCATCTGGGCGACGTCGCGGATCCAGAACGACGCGGCGCAGTCGATCCTCGGGATCTTCGGCGGCAACCTGATCTGGACCGGCGCGATCGAGTACGGGCTCACCCTGGCGTCCCGTTCGATGGGCATCGGCAAGACCGTCGCGGTCCTCGACGGGCAGCTCGTCGCGACCTACGGCGAGTACGTGCTGCTCAAGCACAGCTGGGGCGGACTGGTCCTCATCCTCGCCTACCTGCTGTTCCTCGAGTCGTCGCGCTGTCCGGTGTTCCTGTGGTGGCGCGAGCGCGTGCCGACCATGCGCGGACCGATCGTCCACGGTCGGATCGACAACTACGGCCCCCGCAGCGCCTTCCAGTACGTCACCACGGTGTGGTTCTTCTATCTGCTGCTGCTGTGGACCTACGACGAGCAGCTCGCGGGGGTCTACTCGATCGCGACCAAGTCGATCCTTTTCTCGGCGATGGCCGGATCGCTCTACTGCATCTGGAGGCTCCACCAGCAGTCGGGCTGGGGCCCCGCGATCCGCTACGCGGTCGGGGCGATGATCGTCGTGTGGACCCCGGTCGAGATCCTCGGCAAGTGGGGTGTGATGCGCCAGCCGTGGCTCCTGCTCGAGCCCACGACGTTCGCGATCTTCTTCGGCGGGCTCGCGCTCGGCACGTGGGCGCTGTGGCGAGCGGCCCGCCGCCGTCGCGTCGGCACCGCGGCCGACTCCGACCCCATGCACTCGGAGCTCGCGGTCGCCTGACCGCACGAGGACGACAACCATGGCCGCATTTCCCTTCACCGCCATCGTCGCGCAGGACGAGCTGAGGCTCGCCCTGCAGCTCGTCGCGATCGATCCGACCCTGGGTGGGGTGCTGGTGCTCGGCGACCGTGGCACCGGCAAGTCCACGGCCGTCCGCGCCCTCGCGTCCCTCCTGCCGCCGATGAACGCGGTGTGCGGCTGCGCGTACAACTGCGATCCGAGCGACGACGCCAGCCGCTGCGTGCCGGAGTGCCCGCGCCGCCAGGGCGCCGAGTTCCGCACGCAGCAGATCCCCGTCCCGGTCGTCGATCTCCCCCTCGGCGCCACCGAGGATCGGGTCGTCGGCGCGCTCGACCTCGAGGCCGCGCTCTCCCGCGGCGAGCGGGTGTTCTCACCCGGCCTGCTCGCGCGGGCGAACCGCGGCTTCCTCTACATCGACGAGGTCAACCTCCTGCCGGACCACCTCGTCGACCTGCTGCTCGACGTCGCGGCCTCGGGCGAGAACGTCGTCGAGCGCGAGGGCGTGAGCGTGCGCCACCCGGCGCGCTTCGTGCTGATCGGCAGCGGGAACCCGGAGGAGGGCGAGCTGCGCCCGCAGCTCCTCGATCGGTTCGGGCTCGCGCTCGAGATCTCGACGCCGACGGACATCGCGTCCCGCGTCGAGGTCGTGAAGCGCAGGATGGCGTTCGACCACGATCCGCAGCGCTTCTTGGCGGAGTACGCCGCGAGCGAGGCCGCGACCAGCCGTCGCCTCGCCGACGCGCGCGTCCGCCTGCGCGAGATCGCGGTGTCCGATCGCGTCATCGAGCGGGCCGCGTCGCTGTGCGCAGCCCTGGGGACCGACGGCCTGCGCGGCGAACTCACGCTCATCCGCGCGGCGCGGGCGGCCGCGAGCCTCGACGGCGCCACGGAGACCGGCGAGCTCCACCTCAAGCAGGTGGCGGCGCTCGCCCTGCGCCACCGCTTGCGCCGAGATCCGCTGGACGAGGTCGGTTCGACGGTGCGCGTCGATCGGGCCCTCGAGGAGGTCTTCTCCGCATGAGCGACGTGCCGTCGACCGACGCGGCCGCATCCCCACGGCTCCGACCGTGGGCGGACGTCGTCGTGGCGGCCCGGATGCTCGCGGTCGATCCCTTCGGGCTCGGCGGCATCCACCTGCGCGCGCGCTCCGGGCCCGCCCGCGATCGCGTCTGCGCGTGGATCCGAGGCCTGCTCCCGGCGGCGACCCCGTCGACGCGGATCCCACTGCACGTCACCGACGATCGGCTCCTGGGCGGCATCTCGCTGGCGGCGACGCTTCACCGCGGCAGGGTCGTGTGGGAGCAGGGCCTCCTCGCCGGTGCCCACGGCGGCCTGGCGATCCTCCCCATGGCCGAGCGCATGGAGTCCCGCGTCGCCGCGCACCTGTGCGCGGTCCTCGATCGCGGGCAGCTCGCCCTCGAACGCGATGGCATGACGGCCGTCGTCCCGTGCGCGCTCTCGTTGGTCGTGCTCGACGAAGGTATCGAGGACGAGCAGGTCGCACCGTGCCTCTTGGATCGCCTCGCGTTCGGGTTCGATCTCGACGCCTTCGATCCCCGCGCGGTGCCGGAGTCGATCGAAGACGTGGGCTCGCTCGACGAGGTCCGCGCTCGACTCGCGACCGTCGAGCTCGCGCCCGCGGCGATCGACGCGCTGTGTCGCGCCGCGCTCGCCCTCGGGATCCCGTCGCTGCGCGCGGTGCTGCTGGCGGCCCGTGCCGCGACGGTCCATGCCGCGCTGGCCGGACGTGCGTCGGTCGAGACCGCCGATCTCGATGTCGCCGCGCGCCTGGTCCTCGGTCGCCGCGCGACTCGCCTCGAGGCCCCCACGGAGGCAGAGCCCCCGTCCGACGCACCGTCCGACGCACCGTCCGACCCCGACGATCGGCCCGACGATCGGCCCGACGATCGGCCCGACGACGCCCAACCCGAGCAGGCCGCCGCGCCGCCCGAGGCGTCCCCGCCCGAGCACGACGACGCGCGGACCGACGACGTGCCGAACCCGGCTGCGCTCGAGGACATCGTGCTCGAGGCCGCGAAGAGCGGCGTCCCCGAGGGCCTGCTCGAGCTGATGAAGCTCGCGGGGGCCCGACAGGCCGCGACGCCGAGCACGGGCCAGGCCGGGGCGTCGCGCGCCTCGACCCAGGGCGGTCGACCGGCGGGCAGTCGGGCGGCGCCCCTGCGTCAGGGGGCGCGCATCGCCGTGCTCGACACGCTGCGCGCCGCCGCGCCCTGGCAGCGCCTGCGGGGGCGCACCACGCACGCAGAGTCCCTCGCGCGGCCCCGCGTCGAGGTCCGCCGCGAGGACTTCCGCGTCAAGCAATTCCGACAGCGCACCGAGACCTGCGTCATCTTCGCCGTCGACGCCTCGGGGTCCGCCGCGCTGCAGCGCCTCGCCGAGGCCAAGGGCGCGGTCGAGCACCTCCTGACCGACTGCTACGTGCGACGCGATCACGTCGCGCTCATCGCCTTCCGCGGCACGCATGCCGACGTCGTGTTGCCGCCGACGCGCTCGCTCGCCCGCGTGCGACGTCGCCTCGCGGATCTCGCAGGCGGCGGCACCACGCCCCTGGCCGCGGGCATCGACGCCGCGACCGCGTTGGCGGCCGACTCCCGCAAGCGTGGTCGCACGCCGCTGGTCGTGATGATGACCGACGGGCGCGGCAACGTGGCCCTCGACGGTCGCACCGGCGACGCCGCGACCGAGGACGCGATGGCGTGCTCCCGACGGCTGCGCCAGACCGGCGTGCCCGCGCTGGTGCTCGACACCTCGCCGCGCGCGACGCCCCGCGTCCGCGCGCTCGCGAGCGAGATGAACGCCCGCTATCTCGCGCTGCCGTACCTCGACACCGCCGGGGTCTCGCGCGAGATCCGATCCCTCGCCCAGGAGGCCGCGCCATGTCGGTAGCCGCCGCCCAGGCGACGCGCCCCGATGCGCGCCCCGGCCCGCGGGCGTCGGCATCGACCGGCGACACCCCGCGCTGTCGCGTGGTCGCGATCCGGGAGCATCGATGGCACCTGCTCGAGATGGGTAGCGGCCCGGTGGCGCTGCTGCTGCACGGCGCGGGCGCCTCGAGCCACTCCTGTCGGCCGCTGATGCAGCGGCTCGCCGCGTCGTTCACCGTGATCGCGCCCGACCTGCCGGGGCACGCGGGCTCGAGCTTCGGCTCTGCGTTCGATCCAACGCTGCCGAACGTCGCGGAGGCCCTCCGCGAGCTCCTCGAGGTCCTCGAGCTCCGTCCGCGGCTCGTGGTGGGGCACTCGGCCGGTGCCGCAGTCGCCACGCGCCTCGCCCTCGACGGGGTCGTCGCGCCGTCGCTCGTGGTCGGCCTCGCCCCCGCGTTGGTGCCCTTCCGCGGCCTGGCGGCGGCGGTGCTGCGCCCCGCAGCGGCGCTGCTCGGCCGATCGTCATCGGCAGCCTTCCTCGCCTCGTGCTTCGCGACCTCGGATCGCATCGATCGGATCCTGCGCGGCACAGGCTCGGTCCTCGACGCGGTCGGCGTCGAATCGTACCGCCGTCTCGTCGAGCGACCCGAGCACGTCACGGGCGTCCTCACGATGATGGCGCGCTGGGACATCGACGCGCTCTACGACGAGCTGCCCGCGCTCGATGTCCCGTTCCTCCTGCTCGCCGGGCGCAACGACCTCGCGGTGCCGATGCCCCAGGTGCAGGACGCCGCGCGCCGACTCCGTAACGCCACGCTCGCCGTCGTCGACGGCGCGGGTCACCTCCTCCACGAGGAGCGACCCGATCACATCTCGGCCCTGATCCTCGATCACCTGGATCGGGGCCCGCACCAACGACGCGAAGCCCAATGACGCAACTGGAGACGATCCCATGGCCCTGCTGAGCTTCGAGCGACGATATCGCGTCCGTGGAGGCACCCTCGTCGGGGGTGATCTCTTCGACTTCTGGTTCGGCCCCTTCTATGTGGGCTTCTTCGGGGTGACGACCATCTTCTTCGCCGTGGTCGGCACCGCGCTGCTCCTCTGGGGGGCGGCGCTCGGCCCGACGTGGAACCCGTGGTTGATCAACATCGCCCCGCCGCCCATCGAATATGGCCTCGGCTTCGCGCCGTTGCGCGAGGGGGGTATCTGGCAGCTGGTGACGGTCTGTGCCCTGGGCGCGTTCTTCTCCTGGGCCCTGCGCCAGGCCGAGATCGCCCGGAAGCTGGGCATGGGCTATCACATCGCGTTCGCCTACGGGGTCGCCGTCTTCGCCTACTTCACGCTGGTGGTCATACGCCCGGTGATGCTCGGGGCGTGGGGCCACGCGTTCCCGTATGGCATCTTCAGTCACCTCGATTGGGTGTCGAACGTCGGGTACCAATACCTGCACTTCCACTACAACCCGGCCCACATGATCGCCGTGTCGTTCTTCTTCACGACGACGCTGGCGTTGGCGCTGCATGGAGGTCTGATCCTCTCGGCGACCAACCCCCAGAAGGGCGAGACCGTGAAGGGCGCGGAGTACGAGGACACGTTCTTCCGCGATCACATCGGGTATTCGATCGGCGCCCTGGGCATCCACCGCCTCGGACTGTTGCTCGCCCTCAGCGCAGGGTTCTTCAGCGCCGTCTGCATCATCATCAGCGGCCCCTACTGGACCAAGGGGTGGCCGGAGTGGTGGGGCTGGTGGCTCAACCTCCCGATCTGGTCCTAATCCGGAGAGATTCCCATGCAGCACACGAACATCTTCACCCGGATTCAAGTCGCGGCTCCGCCGAATCCGTCGATGCCGATCCCGAACGCCGAGGGGCGTACCCGCGGCGCGCGGTTGTCCCGACTCGTCGGTTGGTTCGGCAACGCCCAGCTGGGCCCGATCTACCTCGGCACGCTCGGCTTGGCCTCGGCGATCTGCTTCGTCATCGCGTTCGAGATCATCGGACTCAACATGTTGGCCTCGGTCGACTGGAGTCCGACCGAGTTCGTCCGCCAGTTGCCCTGGCTCGCGCTCGAGCCCCCACCGCCCTCGGGCGGGCTGTCCATCCCCGCCCTGAACCAGGGCGGATGGTGGCTGATGGCGGGGTTCTTCCTGAGCGCGTCGATCCTGCTCTGGTGGTGGCGCACCTTTCGGCGCGCCAAGGCGCTCGGGATGGGGACGCACGTCGCGTGGGGTTTCGCCTCGGCGATCTGGCTGTACCTCGTGCTCGGGTTCATCCGCCCGATCCTGATGGGCAGCTGGGGCGAGGCGGTGCCGTTCGGCATCTTCCCGCACCTCGACTGGACCGCGGCGTTCTCGATCCGTTACGGCAATCTGTTCTACAACCCGTTCCACTGCCTCTCGATCGTCTTCCTGTATGGCTCGACCCTGCTGTTCGCGATGCACGGCGCGACGGTTCTCGCGGTCAGTCACCTCGGCGGTGAGCGCGAGGTCAGTCAGGTCGTCGATCGCGGCACCGCGGCCGAGCGCAGCGCGCTGTTCTGGCGGTGGACGATGGGGTTCAACGCGACGTTCGAGTCCATCCACCGCTGGGCGTGGTGGTTCGCGGTGCTGTGCCCGTTGACGGGCGGCATCGGCATCCTGCTCAGCGGCACGGCCGTCGACAACTGGTACCAATGGGCGCAGAAGCACGACTTCGCCCCGTCGTACCCGGCCGTGTACCAGACCGCCGAGGATCCGTTGATCTCGGGGGTGCCGACCGTCCGGGCCCCGGACCCGGCGGCGATCGCCGAGCCGACCCCGGCCGCGCCGGTGGCGGTGGAGCCCGCGCCCGCGCCGGTGGCCCCCGTCGAGCAGACCCCGGCGCCGACCGAGATCGCCGCGCCCCCGGTGGCGGGCGGCATCGAGGCGACGCCCGAGGGCCCCGACGCGAATGCGCCCGACGCGAAGGCGGAGGACGCGAAGGCGGATGCGGCGGAGACGCCGGAGGGTAAGGCAGACGCGAAAGCGGAGGATGCGAAACCGGCTGCCGACGCGAAACCGGCTGCCGATGCGAAACCGGCTGCCGACGCGAAACCGGCTGCCGACGCGAAACCAGACGACGACGCGAAGCTCGACGACAGCAAGTCCGAGGCGAAGGCCGCCGACGCCAAGGAGGGACAGCAATGAGTGGTCTCAAGCAGACAGCCCTGGGGATGGTCGCGTTCTTCATCCTCCTGATGGTGGTGTTCTGGTTCGAGCCCACGCGCACGACCCAGCTCGGATTCGACGGGGTCGGGATGCAGGTCACCGATACGGTGGAGCGCATGGAGGACCGGGCCGCCGGCAATGTGCCCCCGCCCGCACTCCCCCTGACGAAGTCGGGGGACCTCTCGGTGAACGCGTACAAGAACGTGCAGGTCCTCGGGCACCTGAGCACCGGCGAGTTCGTCGGGATGATGAACTCGATCACCGCCTGGGTCTCGCCGCAGCAAGGATGCGCGTATTGCCATGTCGACGGCGACCTCGCCTCCGATGCGCTCTACACGAAGGTCGTCTCGCGGCGGATGCTGCAGATGACGATGCACATCAACGAGGACCTCAAGAGCCACGTCAAGGAGACGGGCGTCACGTGCTGGACCTGTCACCGCGGCGAACCCGTGCCGCGGTACATCTGGCACGAGGAGGCGCCGCAGGACGTGCTGGCGGCGTCGCTGGGCTACAACGCCGAGCAGAACCGGTTCAATGGCGACAACGGCACGTCCCTGCCGCGCACGGCCTTCGAGCAGTTCCTGCTCGGGGACACCAGCATCCGCGTGCAGACCAACACCGCGCTGCCCGGGGAGAACCACTCCTCGATCAAGCAGACCGAGTGGACGTACTCGCTGATGATGCATTTCTCGCGCTCGCTGGGCGTGAACTGCACCTATTGCCACAACTCGCGCGCCTGGGAGAATTGGAGCGAGAGCCCCGCGACGCGGGCGACGGCGTGGCACGGCATTCGAATGGTGCGCCACCTCAACAACGAGTGGCTCGCGCCCTTGACCGACGTGTTCCCGCCCAATCGCCTCGGCCCGAACGGTGACGGCCCCAAGCTCAACTGTGCGACCTGCCACCAGGGCGCGTACAAGCCCCTGATGGGCAAGAGCATGCTGCCCGACTTCCCGCCCCTCGCCCGCGCGATGCCCCAGCCTCCGCGGACCGCTCCGGCGGCCCCGGCCCCGGCCAGTCCGGCCGCGGGCGGCCCGTAGGGTCCCCGACCGCGGCCTCGAGGGCGACGCCCCCGGGGTCGGACGGCCGGCGGGTCTGTGCACCCGCGAATGGACCGGGCGATCGGGGGAACCCCGCGATCGTCCGGTCCTTCTTTCGTGGCTCGCGACAGTCAGCGCGCCGCGGTGACGCGACGCGACAGATCCAACAGGTGGGCGGGGAACGAGGCCGTCATCAGCAGGACGACCCAAAGCGTGTCGCCCCCCGCGAGCGCGACCCTCAGGGCTGCGAGCAGGAGCCCACCGGCGAGCATCTGACCCGCGACGTCGCGCAGGCGTAGCCGCGTCCGACCCGCGCGGGCGAGGCCCGCGAGGATCGCGAGCTCGACGACGATCGCCACCAGGGCGACGTCGATGAACCGCCCGTCGGTCAGCAGGACGTCGATCACGTCGCCCCGCTCAGGCGGCGGGCGTCAGCCCGAGCAGGTGCGCCATGTCCTTGAAGAAGATCCGCATGTGCGCCCCGGGGCGCGCGCGCACCAACTCCTTGTGCATGTACGATTGCCACGTCAGCATCTGGACGTCGGGATCGCGGCACATGGTGACGAATCGCTCGCGCCGCTTGTCGCTCTTGTACCAAAAGCGCTGCATGATTCCGAGGATCCAGAACACGCGGCCGTGGGCCTTCATGAACCGCTTGCGCGCCAGTCCGAGGTCCTTCGCCTTGCCGCTCGCGAGGAATTCCATGCCGGCGGCGGCGGCCAGCTGTCCGCCCACCATGGCGTAGTAGATGCCTTCGCCCGAGGCGGGGGCCACCACGCCGGCGGCGTCGCCTGCGAGCACCACGTCACGACCGTTGTCCCAGCGCTTGAGGGGCTTCATCGGGATCGGCGCGCCCTCGCGGCGAATCGTCGCTGCGCCCTGCAGGCCCGCGCGCACGCGGAGCTCCGCGACCGAGCCGCGGAGCTTGAAGCCAGTCGCGGCGCTGCCCGAGCCGATGCTCACCGATTTGCCGTGGGGGAACACCCAGCCATAGAAGTCCGGGGAGGTGGTGCCGTCGTAGATGACGTCGCAGCGCGTGCCGTCGAAGTCGACACCCGCGCCCGGACCCTCGGGCGCCTCGACCACCTCGTGGTAGGCGAACACGTACGGCGGTGGCGTCTCGCTGACCTCCTGGCGCGCGACCTTCGACAGCGCGCCGTCGGCTCCGATGACCAGCCTCGTGTGCACGGAGCGGGCCTCGCCGTCGGCGGTGAAGTGGACCGTGGCACCCGGCTTACCCTCCTCGCGGGAGATCCGCTCGTAGGTCCCGGTGCACCGCAACGCCCCATGGTTCGTCGCGCGGGTGCGGAGGAACTCGTCGAAGACCTCGCGGTCGACCATGCCGACGAATCCACCGTCGATGGGCATGTCGACCACGCGCTGGCTCGGCGAGACCATGCGCGCCGATCGGATCCGTGCGCACAGGAGGTCCTGCGGGATCGCGAAGTCGGCGATGAGCCGCGGGGGGATCGCACCGCCGCAGGGTTTGATCCGGCCGGCCTTGTCGAGCAAGAGGACGCTGTGACCGGCCCGGGAGAGCTCGTCGGCAGCGGTGGCTCCGGACGGGCCGCCGCCGATGACGACGGCGTCGAAGGATTCGTTCGCGTGGATCATGACGTTGCTCCTCGTGGGGTTCTGGGACCGCGTGCGGGGGTCAGCCGACGGTGTGGAGGGCCCGCACGGCGAAGCCGCTGACGAGCATCCCGAGGACGAAGAACGTGGTGCCGGTCGCGTTGTAGAGCGGCGCCCGCTTGCGCGGGTTCCGGATCAACATCGGCATGAGCAGGCCCTGCGCCGCCAGCAGCCCGGCGACGACCAGCGCCTCGGTCGTGCGGCCGTTCGCGGTGAGCAGGGCGACGACGGCGATCTGGGGCACCGCCATCACGACACAGGCGAACACGGCGGCCGGCCGCACGCCGAGCTGCACCGGCAGGCTGCGGACGCCCAGCGCACGATCGCCTTCGATCGCCTTGAAGTCGTTGAGCACCATGATGCCGAAGGCCCCCGCGCTATAGAGGAGGGCGAGGGCGCCGATGCGTGCGTCCGGCATCTGCACGGTGAGGGCCGCAGCGCCGGTGAACCACGGCAGGCCCTCGTAGCAGAGCCCGACCGCGGAGTTGCCCCACCACCCGTTGAGCTTGAGTCGCAGCGGCGGCGCGCTGTAGGCCCAGGCCAGGACGAGGCCGACGATCGACGCCGCGAAGACCCACGGCCCGAGCTCCCAGCCGACGGCGAGGGACAGCGCGGTCCAGGCGATCGCGATGCCGAGGCCCCAGCGGCCGGGGATGCGTCCCGACGGGATCGGTCGGTTCGGCTCGTTGATCGCGTCGACGTGGCGATCGAACCAGTCGTTCGCGGCCTGGCTGGTGCCGCACACCAGGGGCCCGGCCAGCAGCGCGGCGCCGAGGATCGAGGGCAGGTGATCGAGCACCGGCACGCCGGCCGACACGACGCCACAGCCGAGGGCCCACATCGGCGCGAACCAGGTCACCGGCTTGAGCAGCTCGAGCACGGCGGACGGGGCGGGGAAGGAGCGCGGGGGGATCGCCGCGGGCAGGAGGCCGTCGCGGTTCGCCATGGCCGAGTCGGGCTGCATCGGGTCGACCTCCATCCCTGGGTTACCACCGGGGCCCCCGCGTGTAAAGGCCGCGCGTCACTCGAGGTGTCAAATACACTTGACACTCCCGGGGCCGCCGGGCAGGCTGTCCTTCGATGTCGCCGTCGACCAATTCGCGGCCCGACGGGCCCTCGATGGGCCGGGCGACGCCGCTGTACACCCCGGAGCAGCGTCGCCGTCGCGACGCGACAGCCTGGACACTCGTTCAGGGTGTCCTGGCGCCGGTGCAGTTCCTGGTGTTCGCCGTGAGCGTCGCGCTGGTCCTGCGGACGCTCGCGACGGGCCGTGGGGCAGACGTGGCCGCCATCTCGGTGCTCGTGAAGACGGCGTGCCTGCTCGCCATCATGGTGACCGGCGCCATCTGGGAGAAGGTCGTCTTCGGGCGCTACCTCTTCGCGCCGGCGTTCTACTGGGAGGACGTCTTCAGCATGCTGGTGATCGCGCTGCACGTCGCGTACGTGGTCGCGCTCGTCACCGGCATCGTCGACACGCGCGCGCAGCTGCTCGTCGCGCTCGCGGCCTACGCCGCATACCTCGTCAACGCTACGCAGTTCGTGCTCAAGCTCCGCGCCGCGCGGATGCAGGAGCGCAGCGGCGTGCTCTCGGCGTCGGGGAGCGCCGCCTGACCATGCCCGACCACGTCGCACCGGCCCGAACCATCCCCGACGCGCTGCCGGTGCTGCGCGAGCGCGGCCAGCACGAGGTCTTCTGCGGCCTCACCGGGATCATGTGGCTGCACCGCAAGATCCAGGACGCGTTCTTCTTGGTGATCGGCTCGCGCACGTGCGCCCATCTGCTGCAGTCGGCGGCGGGCGTGATGATCTTCGCCGAGCCCCGCTTCGCCACCGCGATCCTCGAGGAGGGCGATCTCGCCGGGCTCGCCGATGCCCACGACGAGATCGATCGCGTCGTCACGCGATTGCTCGCGCGTCGCCCGGAGATCCGCACGCTGTTCCTCGTCGGCTCGTGCCCGTCGGAGGTCATCAAGCTGGATCTGTCGCGCGCCGCCGAGCGGCTGTCGAAGTCCCACGGCCCCGCGGTGCGCTTCGTCAGCTACTCCGGCAGCGGGCTCGAGACGACCTTCACGCAGGGCGAAGACGCCTGCCTCGCCTCGCTGCTGCGCGGTGTGTCGCCGGCCCCGAGCACCGCACCGACGTCGCTGCTCGTCGTGGGCACCCTCGCCGATCCGGTCGAGGACGGCTTTCGTCGCACGTTCGACGCGCTCGGGATCCCGGTGCACTTCTTCCCGCCGCGGCGCGCGTGGGATCTCCCCGAGGTCGGCCCAGGCACCGCGTACCTGCTCGCGCAGCCCTACCTCGCCGAGACCGGCAGCGCCCTCGATCGCCTGGGCGCGCGGCGACTGCCCGCGCCGTTCCCCTTCGGCGCCGAGGGCACGCGCGGCTGGCTTGCCGCCGCCGCGCAGGCGTTCGGCGTGTCCGCGGCGCGCTTCGAGGAGGTCGTCGGGCCGGCCGAGCGTCGGGCCCAGGCGGCGCTGGCGAAGATCCGCGAAGGGCTCGCCGGCAAGCGGGTCTTCCTCTTCCCCGACTCGCAGCTCGAGATTCCGCTGGCGCGCTTCCTCCACCGCGAGCTCGGCATGGAGCTGCTCGAGGTCGGCACGCCATACCTGCAGCGCGAGCACCTCGCCGCCGAGCTCGCGATGCTGCCGTCGTCGGTGGTGCTCAGCGAGGGGCAGGACGTCGAGCGCCAGCTCGACCGCTGCCGCGCCGCCAGGCCCGACCTCGTGGTCTGCGGCCTCGGCCTCGCCAACCCGCTCGAGGTCGAGGGCATCACCACGAAGTGGTCGATCGAGCTGGTCTTCACCCCGGTGCACGGCTTCGAGCACGCCGCCGATCTCGCCAACCTCTTCTCGCGTCCGCTGTTGCGGCGCGCTCGGCTGAAGGTCTGATTCGATGCAACTCGCGGTCTGGACCTACGAGGGGCCACCCCATGTCGGCGCGATGCGAGTCGCGACCGGGATGAAGGGCGTGCACTTCCTGCTCCACGCGCCCCAGGGCGACACGTACGCCGATCTCCTGTTCACGATGATCGAGCGCCGCCGCGAGCGTCCGCCGGTCACGTACACCACGTTCGCGGCGCGCGACCTCGGCAGCGACACGGCAGAGCTGTTCAAGACCGCCGCACGCGAGGCGTACGAGCGCTTCAGGCCGGAGCTGCTGCTGGTCGGGGCGTCGTGCACCGCCGAGCTGATCCAGGATGACCCCGGTGGGATCGCGAGTGCGTTGGGTCTGCCCATCCCCGTGGTCTCTCTAGAGTTGTCGGCGTACCAGCGCAAGGAGAACTGGGGCGCCGCGCACACGTTCTACAAGATCGTCCGCGCGTGCTGCCCCGCCACGGCGCAGCCGCGGACCGAGCGCTCGCGGCCGCGGTGCAACCTGCTCGGCCCGACGGCCCTCGGCTTCCGTCACCGCGACGACGTCGCCGAGGTGACTCGGCTGCTCGATCGGCTCGGAGTCGACGTCGCCGTGGTCGCGCCGCTCGGCGCATCGCCCCGCGATCTCGCTCGGCTCGGCGACGCCGACTTCAACGTCGTGATGTACCCGGAGATCGCCGACTCGGTCGCGCGCTGGCTGGGCAAGACCTTCGCGCAGCCGATGCTCGCGGCGCCCCTGGGCGTGAACGGCACCCGCACGTTCTGTCGCGAGGTCGCAGCGCTCACCGGCGGCGACGCGACTGCGGTCATCGACGAGTCGACCTGTCGTCTGCCCTGGTACTCGCGCTCGATCGACTCGACCTACCTGACCAGGAAACAGGTCTTCGTGTTCGGCGACGCCAGCCATGCGATCGCCGCCGCGCGCATCGCCACCGAGGAGCTCGGCTTCGAGGTGATCGGCCTGGGCACCTACAGCCGCGAGTTCGCCCGCGAGGTCCGCGAGGCCGCCGCGAGCTACGGCGTCGAGGCGCTCATCACCGACGATCACCTCGCCGTCGAGGAGCACATCGCCGCGCTGCATCCCGAGCTCGTGCTCGGCACGCAGATGGAGCGCCACATCGCCAAGCGCCTCGGACTGCCCTGCGCGGTGATCTCCGCGCCGGTGCACGTGCAGGACTACCCCGCTCGGTACTCGCCGCAGATGGGCTTCGAGGGCGCGAACGTGCTGTTCGACACCTGGGTGCACCCCCTCATGATGGGGCTCGAGGAGCACCTGCTCGCGATGTTCCGCGACGACTTCGAGTTCGCCGACGATCGCGGGCCCTCGCACCTCGGTGCGTCGGCGCCCGTCGCCGCCCCGACACCGGTCGCCGCTGCGCCGGTCGCTGCCCCGGCACCGGCCGCAGCCGCCTCCGACGAGCCGCGCTGGACCGAGGAGGCCGAGCGCGAGCTGAAGAAGATCCCGTTTTTCGTGCGCGGCAAGGCGCGACGCAACACCGAGCGTTTCGCTCGGGAGTTCGGCCGGACCCCCATCACGCTGGAGACGCTCTACGATGCAAAGGCCCACTTCCAAGCCTGACGTCACGCCGATCGTCGTGGTGATCATCACCCTGGATCATCACCTGGGCGGGGTGATGGATCGGGTGCGCGAGCGTCTCCAGCCGGAGATCCCGGGGCTCGATCTCCGGCACCACGCGATGACGACGTTCAGCGACCCGCGGGCGGTCGAGAGCTGCCGCCGCGACATCGCCGAGGGCGACATCATCCTCGCCAACATGTTCTTCCTCGAGGAGCACATCCGCGCGGTGCTCCCCGCCCTCGAGGCCCGGCACGAGCAGTGCGACGCGATGATCTGCACGCTGTCCGCCGGCGAGGTCATGCGGCTGACCCGCATGGGCGAGTTCCGGATGAACGGCTCGAAGAAGGGCATGTCGCTGCTCAAGAAGCTGCGCGGCAAGAGCTCGGGCGCGGGCAAGTCGGGCGGCGCGGGCCAGCTCGCGATGCTCCGCTTCTTGCCCAAGCTGTTCGCGTTGATCCCGGGCAAGGCCCAGGATCTGCGCGCGTACTTCCTGACGATGTCGTATCTGCTGTCGGGCTCGACCGACAACCTCGCCGACATGGTCCGGTTGTTCGTGAACCAGTACGCCGACGGCCCCCGTCGCGGCCTGCGTGGGACGCTCGAGCCCGGCGCGCCGCGGTGCTACCCGGAGGTCGGCGTCTATCACCCGCGCCTCCCCGCGCGGATCTCCGAGTCGGTCGCCGAGCTGCCCGAGCCCGAGGTCGTCCGCGGCACGGTGGGCCTGTTGGTGATGCGCTCGTACGTCCTCGCCGGCGACACCCGCCACTACGACCGCGTCATCGAGAGCCTCGAGGCCCGCGGCCTCAAGGTCATCCCCGCGTTCGCGTGCGGCCTCGACAACCGCCCGGCGGTCGACAAGTTCTTCATGGACAAGCACCGCGTGCGCGTCGACGCCGTGCTGTCGCTGACCGGGTTCTCGCTCGTCGGCGGGCCCGCGTTCAACGACGCCCGCGCGGCCGAGGAGGCCCTCGCGAAGCTGGACGTGCCGTTCGTCACCGCGCAGCCGCTCGAGTTCCAGAGCATCGAGCAGTGGGAGGCCTCGGCCACCGGCCTCACGCCGATCGAGTCGACGATGATGGTCGCGATCCCCGAGCTCGACGGCGCGACCGCCCCGATGGTGTTCGGCGGCCGGCGCGGCGGCATGAAGGGCGCGATGGTCGGCATCGACGATCGCATCGAGCGGATCACCGGCCGCCTCGAGCGCCTCGTGCACCTGCGGGCGACCGAGCGGTCGCAGCGGAACGTCGCGATCGTCCTGTTCAACTTCCCGCCCAACGGCGGCGCCACCGGCACGGCCGCCTACCTCTCGGTCTTCGAGTCGCTGCACCGCACGCTGCTGGCGATGAAGGCCGGCGGCTACGACGTCGAGGTCCCGGCGAGCGTCGAGGCGCTGCGCCAGAAGGTCCTCGAGGGCAACGCGGGGCAGTTCGGCACCGACGCGAACGTGATGGCGCGCATCTCCGCCGACGATCACGTCCGCCGCACGCCGTGGCTCGCCGAGATCGAGAAGCAGTGGGGCCCGGCCCCGGGCAAGCAGCTCAGCTCCGGCTCGTCGATCTTCGTGCTCGGCGCCAAGTTCGGCAAGGTGATGGTCGGGATCCAGCCGACCTTCGGCTACGAGGGCGATCCGATGCGGCTGCTGTTCGAGTCGAGCTTCACGCCGACGCACGCCTTCACCGCGTTCTATCGCTACCTGCGCGAGGACTTCGGCGCCGACGTCGTGCTGCACTTCGGCACCCACGGCGCGCTCGAGTTCATGCCCGGCAAGCAGGTCGGCCTCTCGAAGCAGTGCTGGCCGGATCGCCTGCTGGGCAACCTCCCCAACGTGTACCTCTACGCGTCGAACAACCCGTCGGAGGGGACCATCGCGCGGCGGCGATCGGCGGCGACGCTGGTCAGCTACCTGACGCCCCCGGTCACGCGCTCGGGGCTCTACCGCGATCTGCAGGGGCTGCGGGCCTCGCTCGATCGCCTGCGCTCGCTCGCGCCGAACGACGGCGAGGCGCTCCACCTGCTGCCGTTCATCCAGTCCCAGGCGGTCCAGCTCGAGCTCGCCACCGCCGAGCCGGCGTGGTCGAGCCCGCAGGCGCCCGAGCTCGCGGCCCTGAACGTCGCGCTGCAGGAGCTCGAGCAGACGCTCATCCCCTGCGGGCTGCACGTGCTCGGCGAGCCGATGCCTGCGGCGGCGCGCGTCGATTACCTCGAGGCGATCGCCGAGGTCGCGCCCGAGGGCCCGTTGCCGCGGCGCACGATCGCCGCGCTCGTCACCGGCACCGCGCCCAAGGCCGCGCTCGTCGCCGGCGGGGTCGAGCCGACGAAGCCGGCCATCGCGCGCTGCGAGGCGCTGGTGCGCACCGATCGCCTCCTCGCCGAGGATCACGAGCTGCCGGCGCTGCTGCGCGCGCTCGACGGCCGCTTCGTCCGACCCGCGCCCGGCGGCGATCTGCTGCGCAACCCCGACGTGCTGCCCACCGGCCGCAACGTCCACGGCTTCGATCCGTGCTCGATCCCCAGCGCGTTCGCCATGCGCGAGGGCGAGCGACAGGCCGAGCTGCTGCTGCGCAAGCACCTCGACGAGGGCAACCCGTTCCCGCGCTCGATCGCGCTGGTGCTCTGGGGATCGGACAACCTCAAGACCGGCGGCGGACCGATCGGCCAGGCCCTCGCGCTCATGGGTGCGCGGCCGCGGACGGACAGCTACGGCAAGGTCTGCGGCGCCGAGCTCGTCCCGCTGGCCGAGCTGGGGCGACCGCGCGTCGACGTGATGATGACGCTCTCGGGCATCTTCCGCGATCTGCTGCCGATGCAGACCAAGATCCTCGCCGAGGCCGCGCTGCTGGCCGCGAGCGCCGACGAGCCCGTCGAGCAGAACTTCGTCCGAGCCCACGCGCTCGAGTACATGGCCGCCCACGGCTGCGACCTCGAGACGGCGGCGCTGCGCGTGTTCGGCAACGCCGAGAACGCCTACGGCGCGAACGTCAACCAGATGATCGAGGGCGGCACCTGGAACGACGAGGGTGAGCTCGGAGATGTCTTCGCCGCGCGCAAGTGCTTCGCCTACCACGCCAACGGCCGAGCGGCGCCGCAGAAGACGCTGATGAAGGCCGTGCTCGCGCGGGTCGACCTCGCGTATCAGAACCTCGAGTCGGTCGAGCTCGGCATCACCACCATCGACCACTACTTCGACACGCTCGGCGGCATCGCCCGCGCGGCCCGCTCGCAGCGCGGCGGTGGCCCGGCGCTGCCGGTGTACATCGGCGACCAGACCGGCACCGGCGAGCGGGTCCGGACCCTGCGCGAGCAGGTCGCGCTCGAGACCCGCACGCGCTCGCTCAACCCCAAGTGGAGCGAGGAGATGCTGCGCCACGGGGCCGAGGGCGTGCGCCAGATCGAGGCGCAGGTCACCAACACGCTCGGCTGGTCGGCGACGACCGATCAGGTCGAGCCGTGGGTGTATCGCGAGTTGACCAAGACCTACATGCTCGACGCCAAGATGCGCGACCGCCTCGCGGCGCTCAATCCCAAGGCGTCGGTGAAGCTGGCCTATCGCCTGCTCGAGGCCTCGGAGCGCCGATACTGGCATCCGGACCCGGAGACCCTCGCTGCGCTCGTTCGGGCCGGCGACGCACTCGAAGACCGCCTCGAAGGGGCGGTATCCCGCGTCGCCTAGGGGCGCCAGAAGAAGGTTCATCCAATGTCCGAACTCGTACGAATCAATCGCCGTGGGGATGGGGACGGAAGCGTCCAGTTCCACGACGCGACCGCGGCCACGCTCTCGGGCGCCAAGGTCTTCGCAATCTACGGCAAGGGTGGGATCGGCAAGAGCACGACCTCCTCCAACCTGTCGGTGGCCTTCTCCAAGCTCGGCAAGCGGGTGTTGCAGATCGGCTGCGACCCCAAGCACGACTCGACGTTCACCCTGACCAAACAGCTGCAGCCGACGGTCATCGACGTGCTGCAATCGGTGGACTTCCACCCCGAGGAGCTGCGTCCCGAGGACTTCGTCGTCGAGGGTTACAATGGGGTGCTGTGCATCGAGGCCGGCGGGCCGCCGGCGGGCACCGGCTGCGGCGGCTACGTCGTCGGCCAGACCGTCAAGCTGCTCAAGGAGCACCACCTGCTCGAGGAGACCGACGTCGTCATCTTCGACGTGCTGGGGGATGTCGTGTGTGGCGGCTTCGCGGCGCCGCTGCAGCACGCCCAGCGCGCGCTCATCGTGGCGGCCAACGACTTCGACTCCATCTTCGCGATGAACCGCATCGTCGCGGCGATCGAAGCCAAGGCCAAGAACTACGCGGTACGGGTCGGCGGCGTGATCGCCAATCGAAGCGTCGACACCGACCAGATCGATCGGTTCAACACGCAGGTCGGGCTGTCCCGATTGGCCCACATCCCCGACCTCGACGTCGTCCGCCGGAGCCGACTGAAGAAGGCGACCCTGTTCGAGATGGATCCATCGCCCGAGGTGGAGGCCGTCCAGCGCGAGTTCATGCGCCTCGCCGCGGGCCTGTGGGCCGGCGTGGAGCCGCTCAACGCTCGACCGATGAAGGACCGCGAAATCTTCGACTTCCTGGGGTTCGAATGACCGCCGCGACCGCCACCACCGCCACCACCGCGACCGAGGCCGCGTACGCGCAGCGCCGCGGCGAGCTCGAGGAGTACTTCGACCGCACGGCCTCGAGCGCGTGGGCGGCCCTGACCTCGGACGCCCCGGTCGGCCGGATCCGCGCGACCGTCCGCGCCGGCCGCGAGCGCATGCGCGAGACGCTGCTCGGCTACCTGCCCGAGGACCTCACCGGCGCGCGGGTGCTCGACGCCGGGTGCGGCACCGGGACCTTCGCCACGTGCCTCGCTGCGCGCGGGGCCGACGTGGTCGCGATCGACATCTCGCAGACCCTCGTCGACCTCGCCCGTCAGCGCGCCGAGGCCGAGGGGGTCGGGCCGGGCACCATCGAGTACCGCGTCGGTGACATGCTCGATCCGAGCCTCGGCATCTTCGACTGGGTGGTCGCGCTCGACTCGCTCATCCACTACCCGGCCGACCAGCTCCAGGCGCTGATCGTGCAGCTGTGCGCGCGCACCCGGTTCGGCGTCGCGTTCACGTTCGTGCCGCGCACGGCCCTGCTGTCGATCATGCACGTGGTCGGCAAGACCTTCCCGCGGGGCAACCGCTCCCCGGACATCCGCCCGATCACCGAGCGCGCGCTCCGGGCCCGCCTCGGCGCCGACGAGGCGATGGCGGGATTCACCTGCGGTCGCAGCGACCGGGTCGAGAGCGGCTTCTACACCTCCCAGGCGATGGAGCTGCGCCGCGCATGAAACCCGGGCTCGCCATCCGCTTCTGGAAGTCGCTCGGCACGAGCATCTTGCCATTTGCGGACGCTGCGACGCCCGAGCTCCCGCTCGGCAGGCTCCTGCGCCTGTCGCTGTTCCAGATCTCCGTCGGCATGGGCCTGGTCCTGCTGAACGGGACCCTCAATCGGGTGATGATCGTCGAGCTCGGGATCGGCGCCTCGCTGGTCTCCGCGATGGTGGCCATCCCGATCCTCTTCGCACCGTTCCGCGCGCTGGTCGGCCACCGCTCGGACAATCATCGCTCGGCGCTGGGCTGGCGGCGGATGCCGTATGCATTCCTCGGCACGCTGATCCAGTTCGGCGGGCTGGCCATTCTCCCGTTCGCATTGCTGGTGCTCTCGGGGCGCGGCGTCTCGCAGCCGGGCGTGTTCGGGCACATTGCCGCGGCGCTCGCCTTCCTGATGGTCGGCGTCGGGCTGCACACCACGCAGACCGCTGGGGTTGCGCTCGCCACGGACCTCGCGCCGGTGGAGAGTCGACCGCGGGTGGTCGCGCTGCTCTATACGATGCTGCTCGTCGGGATGGTCGGGGCGTCGCTGACGTTCGGGGCGTTGCTCCGATCCTTCGGCTACGTCGAGCTCATCCAGATCGTGCAGGGCTCGGCGGTGGTCACCGTCGTCATCAACTTCGTGGCGCTGTGGAAGCAGGAGCCGCGGCGCTGCGACATCGATCCCGACGACGCCCCCGAGGCGCCGCGGTTCTTCGCCACGTTCCGGGCCTTCGCCCGGCGCCGCCACGCCGGGCGTCTGCTCGTCGCGGTGGCCTTCGGCGGCGCGGGCTTCGGCGCGCAGGACATCCTGCTCGAGCCGTTCGGCGGCGAGCTGCTGCAGCTGTCGGTGTCGGGCACGACCGTGCTCACGGCGCTGATGGCCGGCGGCACCCTGGTCGGCCTCTTCGCCGCCGCGCGGTGGCTCTCGGCGGGTCGCGATCCGTACCAGCTCGCGGCGTACGGCGCCCTCATCGGCATCCTCGGGTTCTCGTCGGTCGTCCTGTCGGCGCCGTTCGCCTCGCGCATGCTCTTCTGGCTCGGCACGATCGTCATCGGCTTCGGCGCCGGATGGTTCTCGGTCGGCACGCTCAGCGCGGCGATGGGGATCTCCGAGCCGGGCCAGAGCGGCATCGCCGTCGGGGCCTGGGGGGCGGTGCAGGCCACCGTCACCGGTGCTGGCATCGCGCTCGGCGGTGCGACGCGCGACGTCGTGTCCGCGCTCGCCGTCCGCGGCGCCCTCGGCCCCGGCCTCGATCAGTCCTCGGCCGGATACCTGTTGGTCTACACCCTCGAGATCGGGCTGCTGTTCGGCACGCTCGTCGCCATTGGTCCCTTGGTTCGTTTCGCCAATCGTCGCGGTGCGCCGACCCGTTTCGGCCTCGCGGAGCTCCCCACCTGACGCGCATTTCGCCCCGGTGCAGCCATGTCCCACGAACTCACCTCATCGATCGATACCGCACAGGTCGTCCTGTACTTCTTCTGGATCTTCTTCGCCGGGCTCATCGTGTGGCTCCGCCGCGAGGACCGTCGCGAGGGCTATCCCCTCGAGACCGACAACCTGGCGCTGGTGGGCCCGCAGAACGCCCTGCGGATCCCAGCGCCCAAGGAGTTCCTGCTGCCCCACGACGAGGGCATTCGCATGGCGCCGGATTTCATCCGCGACAACCGCGAGATCCTCGCGGAGCGGGTGTCGAAGGCGACGGGCTATCCGATCGAGCCCACGGGCGAGCCGCTCCTGTCGGGCGTGGGCCCGGCGTCGTTCGCCGAGCGCAGTGAACACCCCGAGCTGTCGCAGGAGGACGGCGGGCCGGTCATCGTCCCGATGCGCGTGGCGACCGCGTTCACGGTGGATGCGGGGCCCGATCCCCGGGGCTGGGAGGTCGTCGGCGCCGACGGTGCGGTGGCCGGTGTCATCTCCGACATCTGGGTCGATCGCGCCGACCTGATGGTCCGGTACCTCGAGGTCGAGCTGACGGCGGCGCCCGCCGCCGAGGGGGACGCCGCGGCGCCCACCAAACAGGTGCGGCTGATCCCGCTGCCGATGCTGGGCCTCGATGGCAAGGCGAAGCGCGTCTCGGTGCGGGCGCTCCGGGCCGATCAGTTCGTCCACGTCCCGACCACGCAGAGCCCCGATCGGATCTCGCTGCGCGAGGAGGATCGCGTGGCAGCCTTCTACACGGGCGGGTGGTTCTACGCCGAGCCGCGTCGCCGGGAGCCGGTGCTATGAGCGCGGTGGAGCACGAGTTCGAGCCGATCCCCGGCCTGCCCGCGGATCTTCCCCGAGGCGAGGCCATCGTGTGGCAGGGCCGCCCCGAGTGGCGGATGCTCGCGCGCCGCGGCTTCAAGGTGCGCTGGCTCGCCGCCTACTTCGGTGTGTTCGTCGCCGCGCGCACGATCTCCACCGTCATGACCGGGCAGTGGATGGACGGCGCGCTGCAGCTGCTCGCGATGATCGCCGTGTTCTCGGCTTGCCTCGGCCTGTGCCAGCTCCTCGCCTGGCTCGCCGCGCGCTCGACCCTGTACACGATCACGACGCACCGCGTGGTGATGCGCATCGGCGTCGCGCTGCCGATCACCTGGAACCTGCCGTTCACGCGCATCGCCGCGGCCGACCTCGTCGTTCGGCCCGAGGGCGACGGCGACGTCGTGCTGCGGTTGGTGGCGCCCGATCGCGTCGCGCTCTTCCACCTGTGGCCGCACTCGCAGATGACCCGCTTCCTGCGCGCCTCGCCGGCCCTGCGGGCGATCGCCGAGCCGCGCATGGTCGCGGCGCGGCTCGAGCAGGCCGTCGCGCGTTGGAGCGCCGAGCACGGCGAGCTCACCGTCGCCTCGGCGCCGGTGGAGCCCCGCGAGGCCGTCGACGACCGGCCGCGGATCCGCGTCGGCGTCGCGCTCGCGTCGCAGCCCCAGTCCTGAGCCGGCCCTGTCCCCCCTCCGAGGAATCCACGCCATGGGCATGCACCACGAACAGACCGTACCCCGAGGGGCGCTCATCGGCGCCGCGGCCCTGATCCTCGCGACGCTCGGCCTCGCCGCCGAGGCCCGCCACTCGCGGGCCACCGACGGCGCCCAGGCGGTCGCCGTCGTCTCGTCGCGGGACCTGCGGTTCGAGGACCGACCGGACGGCGCGGTGGCGGTCCTCGACGCGGACACCGGTCGCGAGGTCGGGCGGGTGAACCCGGCCGAGGGCGGGTTCGTGCGCGGCGTCATGCGCGGGTTGTTCCGCACTCGCAAGCTCGAGTCCATCGATCCCGACGCCCGCTTCCGGTTGATCCGCCACGGCGACGGCGGGCTCGTCATCGAGGATCCGCAGAGCGGCCACACCGTGGACCTGCGCTCGTTCGGGGACACCAACTACGCGTCGTTCGCACGGCTGCTCGAGTCGGGGACCGCATCATGAGCGTGCCGCGACGCTTCGAGGTCGCGTGCACCGTGCGCGCCTCCAACACCGAGGACGACCTCTCGGCCCACGTGGAGCTCGACGGCGACGTCGAGCTCGGCCCCGGCGATCGCGTGCTCGTGCACGGGGGCCCCATCGGCCCCGACTTCGGGCAAGTCGTGGTCGAGCGCCGCCGCGCCACCGTCGTCCGCGCGGGCTGGCTCGCGCGGGTGTGGACGCGCATGGTCGGCGACCTCGCCTTCTTCCACCTCCTCGACGTCAGCTTCACCGACCGGAGATCCCCATGACCGCAACCACCCTCCCGACGATTGCCGCCCCGACCTCGCGCTTCGTGGCCGAGCCGGAGGCCGCCACGCGAATCGCGGTCGAGACGACGACCTTGAGCCCGCGGTTCTACACGACCGACGTGGAGGCGATGAATCGCCTCTCCGCCGACGCGATCCGACCGCAGTGGGACGCGCTGATGGCCGAGTTCGAGGCCGACACGAACCGCGGTCACTTCGTCCGCGGCGCCGACTGGCACGCCGAGCTCGACAAGCTCGAGCCGGCGCTCCGCGAGGAGCTCCTCGATTTCATGGTCAGCTCGCTGACCGCCGAGTTCTCGGGGTGCATCCTGTACGCCGAGCTGCGCAAGAAGGGCGTCAACCCCGACCTCAAGGCGTTGTTCGGCTACATGTCGCGCGACGAGGCCCGCCACGCGGGCTTCATCAACGAGTGCCTCAAGGAGTTCGGCATCCACGTCGACATGGGCTTCCTCGTCAAGGCCAAGAAGTACACGTACTTCAGCCCCAAGTTCATCCTCTACGCGACGTACCTGTCGGAGAAGATCGGCTATGCCCGGTACATCCGCATCTTCCGGCGGCTCGAGGCGCACCCGGAGAACCGATTCCACCCGATCTTCAGCAAGTTCGAGCGGTGGTGCAACGACGAGTACCGCCACGGCGAGGCGCTCGCGCTCTTGATGCGCGGCAATCCGTCGATGATCGGTGGGTTCGTGAATCGCGTGTGGATGCGGTTCTTCCAGCTCGCCGTGTACGCGACGATGTTCGTCCGCGATCACGCGCGCCCCGAGTTCCACAAGGCGCTGGGCGTCGACCCCGAGGTCTACGGCATGGAGGTCTTCCGCATCGTGGCGGAGGTGGCCAAGCAGGTGTTCCCGGTGCGGATCGATGTCGACCACCCGGCGTTCCTCGAGGGCCTGCGTCGCCTGCAGAAGCAGAGCGCCCGCATCGCCGAGATCAAGCGCGGCGGCGGCCTGTGGGGGAAGATCAAGGCGATCCCGCTGCAGCTCGCGGCGGGGATGACGTTCGTACGGATGATGTTCCTGCCCGCCAAGCAGCACGCGCTCCCCGAGGAGCTGAGGGTCGCGGCGACCTGGTGATGCGATGAACGACTGCGCGCTCGCGGTGCTGGTGGTCGTCGGCGCCTGGTGGCTCAGCACCGGCGTCGTGCTCCGCGTCGTGTGGTTGCCGACGCGGACCCACCGCACGAGCCTCGCGGTCTTCAGCGCGCTCGCCCTGCTCGGCGGCTGGGCGGCGCTGCGGGCGAGCGAGCTGCCGACCACCGCCGGCGCCTACGTGGGCTTCGCGGCCGCGCTGTCGCTGTGGGGGTGGCACGAGGCCGCGTTCCTGCTCGGCGCGGTGTCGGGCCCGCGCAAAGAACCGTGCCGCGACGGGCTCGCGGGCTGGGCCCGCTTCCGCGAGGCCACGGCGACCGTCATCCACCACGAGCTCGCCCTGGCCGCGACGCTGGTCGCCCTGGTGGCCGCGACCTGGGGCGCGCCGAATCAGGTGGCGACGGGCGTCTTCGCCGTGCTCTGGGCGATGCGGCTGTCGGCGAAGCTCAACGTCTTCTCGGGGGTCCGCAACATCTCCGAGGAGTTCGTGCCGGCGCACCTGCGCTACCTGACGAGCTACTTCCGGCGCCGACGCTTCAATCCCCTGATGATGCTCTCGCTCGGCGCGAGCGCGGTCGCGCTGTACGCCGCCGTGGGGGCCGTGCTCTCGACCGACGTCGGCCGCTTCGGCGCGCTGCAGGCCACACTGATCGCGACCATGCTCGGCCTCGGGATGCTCGAGCACGTGTTCCTCGCGGTGCCGCTGCCGGACGCGCTGCTGTGGCGCTGGGTGATCCGTGCCGACGGCCGCGAGCTGGGGGATGCCGTGGTGCTTCGGCGCGGCGACGTACGGTGACGTGGGGTCGCGGCTATCTCGATCGCGGGCTGCGACGCGGCGGCCTGCCGACGTAGCGCACCACCGCGCGCGGCAGCTCGCGCAGCACCGCTGGCGCCTGCTCGGCGCCCTCCGCCGCGTTCGCCACGAAGTTGGGCATCGCGACGAACAGCGCCGGCAGGTGCACCTGCGCGGGCGTGAAGCCGAGGTCGAGCAGCAGGGCCGCGGTCGCGCCGGTGATGTTGACCGGTGTCCGCCGTCGCGCGACGAGCAGCGCCTCGACGCGCCGCATCAGCGTCCACGTCGGGCCGAGCGCTCGGCCGTCGCGGGCGTACCAGGCATCGAACGCGGTGACGCGCTCGTCGAGGGGCCGCGCCGCGACGCCGAAGCCGGGCAGGGGCAGGATGCGCGCCGCGAGCTCGGGCTCGAGCGCGGCGGCGAGGGCGTCGTCGCCGTCGTCGTCGCCGAGGCGCGCGCGGAGGGTCTCGAACAGCTGCGCGGCGTCGGTGGTGTTGCGGGGTCCGTGCACGCCGTCGGTGACGAGGAGGCCGGCGCACATGCCCAGCGTCGCGCTGCCCGCGGCGCTGCCCAGGCGCACCGCCTTGAGCGGCCAGATGCGCGGATCGGCGGCGCACGCCGCGACCGACAGCGCGTCGAGCAGGTCGCACTCGTCCACGGCGAGCGGGCGATGCCCCACCGCGACCGAGAGCAGGCTCCAATAGGGCAGGGCGCCCGTGAGCTCGTCGCGGACGCTGCGGCCACGGAAGCGGTTGTCGCCGTGCTCTGCATGGCCGACGCGCGTCGGCAGCCGCGTCGGGTCGCGCTCAGACATCGTTGCCCTCGGGGTGGTCCTCCGTGTAGTCGAACGCGGGAACGGCGATGGGGTACTCGGCGAGGCGCCGCGGGGTGTGCCGCTGCGCCTCGGCGATGATGCACGGCAGCCCGGCCTGCACCACGATCGCGATCATGTGCAGGCCGTCGCGTATCCCCGCCGCCTGCAGCAGGGCGAGCGCCGTGGCGGTGGTGCTCGGTCGAGCGCCGAGGATCGCCCCCAACTCGATGCCCATCCCCTCGAGCGCGGCGCGGGCCAGCCGCGCGGCGTCATCGTCAGGTCGCGCGACGGCCTCCCCCGGCGGGTCACCGCTCGGCTCGACGCACCACGCGAGCCATCGCGCGTGGTCGCCGACGAGCTGCTCGGCATGCTCGGCCGCGAGGGTGGCCGCGATCGCGACCACGTTGGCGTCCGGCGCCGCCAGCAATCGGGCGAGCACGGCGGCATGGGCCGACGCCGCCGTGATCGCGACCGGGGCGAGCAGCGCCACCGCGAACTCGTAGAGCCGGACGGCCCGCGCGTCGGGGAGCTCGCCGGTATACGTGAGCAGCGTGATCTCGGCGGGGGAGTGGTGCCGCGCGAGGTCCTCGCGCGCGTCGTAGCCGTGGATCCGCACCGGCGGCCCGGGATCGACGACGTGGGCCTCGAGCGTCGTCGGCCAGGCGCCGTCCTCCACGGGCCCGCTGGGGCGAGCGTGACTCATCGGTCGCGGAACCCGGCGATGACCTGGGCGCGCGGGCCCAGGGGCGGCGCGACATTGGTGGCGACCCGGACCTCGATCACCGCCGGGCGGCCGCTGGCGAGGGCCTCGACCAGCGCGGGACCGATCTGTCCCGGCGCATCGACGACCGCCGAGTGCAGCCCCATGGCGCGGGCGATCGACGCGATCTCGACGGGGTGGCGGTTGCGCACGGCCTCCATCGGCGTGCCGTCGCCGACCAGCTGGCTGCCGAACCAGGTGATGCCGTGCATCTGGTTGTTCTCGACGATCCACACGACCGGGATGTCGTACTCGACCGCGGTCAGCAGTTCCATGCCCTGCATCGCGAAGCAGGCGTCGCCGATGATCGCGATGATCGGGCGGTCGCCGGCCAGCGCTGCGCCCATCGGCGCCGCCGTGCCGTGGCCCATCGATCCGAAGCCGAGGTTCAGCATGAACTGCTGGCCGTCGCGGATGCAGAGATCGTGGACGTTGAAGAGCATGTGCCCGCCGATGTCGGAGAACACGATCGCGTCGGGGGGCAGGTGCTCGCCGAGCTCGACCCGCCACCGCTGCGGCGTGATCGGCCGCGCCATCGACTGCCGCAGGTCGGGCGAGTCGTAGAAGCCGTGGCCGTGGTCGATCTCGGGCGCGCCGCGCCACAGCGACGCCGGGACCTCGCCGTCGCGGAGCAGGCGGTGGATGTGGTAGATGAGCTCGATCGCGATGGTCTGCGCGTCGCCCACGAGCGCCACGTCGACGGGGTAGTTGCGGGCGATGCGATCCGCCGAGATGTCGATCTGGATCAGCGCCTCGCTGGGGCGGAAGTCGGGGTGCCAGTTGAGCGTGGTCGTCTCGTTGAGCGAGGCGCCGACGGTCAGTAGCACGTCGACCTCGTCGGACAGCAACACGGTGCGCGCCGCCGCGTGCCCGGCGATCCCCATCACGCCCAGCGACAGCGGGTGGTCCTCGGGGAAGACGCCCTTGGCCCGCGGCGTGGTCGCGACGCGGGCGGGCAGCAGCTCGGCCAGCGATCGCACGTGCTCGGCCGCCGACGCGGTCGCGGCCCCCGAGCCGACCAGGATCACCGGGTGGCGCGCGCCGAGCAGGCGGCGCGACGCGGCATTCACCGCGCGGCGATCGAACAGCTCGTACGCGGGTCGGTACGTCGCGGGCTCGAACCAGTCCTCGACCGCGGGTCGATCCCAGAAGTCGACCGGGACGTTGAGGTGCACCGGCCCGGGGCGTCCCGTGAGCGCCAGCCGCAGCGCGCGTCGCAGGTGGTGCGCGAGCCGAGCCGGCCCGGGGATCATCGTCGAGTACTTCGTGATCGGCTTGAACATCGCGACGATGTCGATGTCCTCGGGCGGCGTCTCCTGGGCGGCGCCCTTGCCCAGGGCGTGCGAGGGCGCCTGTCCGGTCACGACCAGCATCGGCACACCGTCGGAGTAGGCGACCGCGACGCCCGTGAGCAGGTTGGTCGCGCCCGGTCCGGAGGTGCCGGCGCACACGGCCAGCGGCCCGCCCACGCGCGCGAAGCCGTCGGCCATGAACGCGGCGCCGCACTCGTGGCGCGCGACGATCAGGCGAAAGGCGGGGTCGCGCTCGACCGCGGAGAAGAACGGATGGAGCAGGCCACCGGGCACGCCGAACACGACGCGCGCGCCCTCGGCCCGCAGGTAGTGCAGGAACACGTCGGCCATCGTCGCCTGCGGTGCTTCACTCGGCACCACCACGGCTGCCTCCCGACGTGGGCTTCGCGCGGACGCGCACGATGCGTTCCATCACCCCCGCGAGCGACTCGGGGTCGCGCGGTCGGTCGGTGCGTTCGGGCGGTTCGGTGGGGATGTAGACCCACAGCGTGGTGCCCTGATCCGGCTCGCTCATGATCTCGAGGCGTCCGCCCAGGGTGTCGAGCAGGCGCGCGACGATGCCGAGCCCGGCGCCCTGGCTGCCGCCCTTGGGCGGGTTGGGATCCGGGCCGCCGGTCTGCATCACCTGCTCGAGTCGCTCGGGGCCGATGCCGCGGCCGGTATCCGAGACCTTCACGAGCAGGTAGCCCGGCGTGCCGCCGACCTCGACGACGATGCTGCCGCGCTCGGTGTACTTCGCCGCGTTGGTGAGGATGTTGTCGACGACGCGCTCGAGCGTCGGGACGACCGCCCGGATCTCCCGCGGCGCCTCGCGGGTCTGGAACACCGTCACGCGGATGTCGCGGGCGACGACGGTGGCGCGGAGCTGGCGGCGCAGGCGATCGGTGAGCTCGCCGACGTCGATCGCCGTCGGCTCGAACGGGACCGCGGGTTCTTCGGAGACGATCGACGCCAGCTCGCGGACGAGGCCCGAGAGCTGGGCGACCGCGGTCTCGAGGGTCTGCGCCGATTCCTCGATCTCCGCCGGGTCGTCGGCGCGGCGCCGCAGGTGGCCCGCGATGCCCATCAACACGGCCAGGGGGTTGTTGATGTCGTGCGAGAGGTTGCGGAGCTTGTCCCGTCGGGGCTCGGATCGCTCCTGCAGCCGCTCGACCACCGCGTCGAGCCGAGCGGAGCGCTCCTCGATCGCCGCCTCGCGCTGCTCGCTCCACTGCCGCTCGCGTTGGTGCAGCGCGAGGACCTCGTCGACGGCGCGGGCGTGCGCGGTCGCGAGGTGCTCGAGCTCGCGGTTGGTCTCGTCGGCGAACCGGAGGTGGTCCGCGACCAGGCGGCGCTGCTCGGCGAGCAGGCCGAACAGGAGGCCCGCGCCGCCGCACACCGCGGACACCAGCCACGATGCGGCCCACGCCACCGGCGGCAGCACGAACGCCAGCGCGAGGCCTGCGAGCGCGCCGAACAGCGGGCCGCGATAGCGCACCGGCTCGTACCAGCGCAGGGTGTACTCGCACGAGCCGTCGCCGTGGGCGATGCACGCGTGCTCCTCGAGGGCCGCGGGCGCCATGCCCCAGTACAACGTGGGGCCGGCGCGGAGCTGTGCCTGTCGCGACAGGCACATCAGTCGGCTCTCGTCGCGCGACGAGGTGTAGCGCAGGCGGATCGAGGTGCGCGTCGGCTGCGGTACGTCGTACCGGCTGATGCGCGTCACGAGGTGGGCAGTGCCCGCCATCATCCGATACGCGCGGCCGAGCGACACGCAGCGGAGCACGAGCATCATCGGCCCGTAGACCCGCATCATGTCGTGCGTGCACGCGCGCATGAACTCCTGATCGGTGGACATCAGGGCGCGGGCCCCGGCGAGCAGCCGCTCGAACCGCTCGTGCGACGTCCAGCTGTTGGCGCGCCCGAACGCGGAGATCTCGATGCCCGCCTCGCGGGCGAGCCGCTCGGCCGCCTGCTCGCCGAACTGATTGCGGATGTAGCGGATGAGCGGGAGCAGGACGCGCAGGCTGAGCTCGTCGGGCACCGGGGCCACCGGCGGAGCCCCGTCCTCGGCGCCCGTGCGCACGAGGGCGAGCGGGCCGCGGCGAGCCGCAGTCCGGCTCGAACTCGAGAGATCGGTGGTCCTCGGCCCAGACAAAGCGCGCGTGGTTCCACGGCGACTCTACCACGGCGTGCACGAAACCACCCCCGTCGAAGGCCCCCGTCGAGACGTTCGGCGAGTCGTTCGGGCGCAGGGGGCGCGAGGTGCCGAGAAGTGTGCTGCGCGTGCTACCCTCGCGGCGAGCGCAATGGCGGCCCTCTCGATCACGGTGTTCGACGCCGAGACCGGCACTACATCGGAGTACAAGTTCGCGAACTCCCCGGTGCGGATCGGGCGGAACCCCCTCAACGATCTCTCGTTGCCGTTCGCGTTCGTCTCCGGGTGGCACGCGGTCATCCGCTTCGATGACGAGTCCGCGCGGTTCTTCGATCTCGGCTCGACCAACGGCACGCTGCTCGACGGTCGACGCGTGCAGGCGGGCGAGCCGGTCGAGATCGGTGAGCTCCTGTCGGTGACGATCGGCAAGCTCGAGCTGCGGATGTCGCGGGGACCCGCGACGAACACGCGCTCGCCGGCGCCGGCGGATCTGCGCCCCGACGCGCAGTGGAGCACCCCGGGCGCGGTCGCACCGACGGCGGCGTGGCAGGTCGTGAGCGGTGACCCGGGCCGCGCGGGGCCCCCGTCGTTGGCCCCGCGCCCCATGGCGTCCGCGGGCACGGCCCACGTGCCGATGCACGAGATCCACGACGCGGTCGCCGGGCTGCGTCCCCACGTCGAGGGCTACCGAGGCGCGTGGCGGGGCCTGCTCGGGGCCGTGCAGCAGACGCTGTCGCGCATGGACACGGGCACGCGTCAGTTCGCGCTGACGGTCATGCAGCGCGAGTTCCCGGAGCTCGCCCACGAGCCCGACTTCCAGGCGCTCCTCGCCGAGGCCGGGGTCGGTACGACCGCGCCGTTGCGGGCGCCCGCGTCGGCGCCCGACGTCAGCGGGCCGGTGGCGAAGCTCGCCCGGGCGGTGCGCTTCGGCGAGGATCCGCCGCGCACGGCGGACGAGACCGCCCGGTTCCTGCAGTGCGTCGAGGATGTGCTGCGCGCGAGCGCCAAGGCCTTCGTCGAGCTGCAGAAGGGCCAGGAGCAGTTCGGCAACGAGATGGGCGTGCGCACCATCAAGGAATTCACGCCGCTGCACGCCGCGGGCACGGCCGAGAACGTGCTGAAGTACCTGCTCGACTGGACCGGCGGCTCGCACCGCACCCAGGAGCTCGTCGGCGTGTACGCCGATCTGATGATCCACCAGGTCGCGCTCATCAACGGTGTGCTCGAGGGGGCACGCGGCCTGCTGGCGCGGCTCGACCCCGGGGAGATCGAGCGCTCGGTCACCGCCCCGTGGCCGACGCGGGGCGCCGCGTTGTGGAAGCAGTACGCCCAGCGTCACCGCGAGCTGCTCGAGTCGGACCGCCTGCTGACGGAGGCCATCTTCGGCCCCGAGTTCGCGCGTGCGTACGCCGAGGTCGGCGGCGACAGCCGGGCCCGGTAGCGCTCGGGCGGCCGTGCTACAGTCCGGCGCCGTGAGACGCCTGCTGCCGTTCGCCCTCGCCCTGTTCGCGTGCAAGCGCGAGGACTCCACCGATCTGCCGATCTGTCTCAACGAGGTGGCCGGCGACGAGGCCGAGGAGTCGCAGCAGGGCGAGCTCCCGCCCGAGATCTGGTTCCAGTTCCTGCTTCGCAATTACAACCGCAAGACCGGCCTGGTCGCCGCGCCCGTCAAGGACTGCAGCGGCAAGCTCGTCGAGGCGCCGCGGCCCCCGGAGACCTCGGCCTGCCTCGCGGCCGCCGAGACCGGCCGCGCGCTGCCGGAGCGCGCGCTCACCCCGGACGATCTACTCATCACGCCGATCGACGGTGGGCGTCAGCTCGTGTGGGTGAAGGCGCGCTACTTCGACGACGGCGACGCCCTGGGCCCGGTCGCGATCACCGAGTGGACCAAGCGCGGGATCGCGGTGCGGTCGATCGGCGCGCTGCGGGCCCACGCCAACCGGGCGCGCATGCGCATCGAGTCGATCGGCGCCGACAAGGTCCTCGTGGTCGAGAGCGACGTGTGCGATCCCGAGAACCCGAAGAAGTGCGATCGGATGATGCGGCTGCTCCCGGCGGTCGGCGAGCACTTCGAGGAGCGGGCCATGGTCCTCGACGACGGCACCTGCGTCGGCGCGGCCGAGTTCGCGCTGCACGCCAGCACCGAGGTCAGCCAGCCCAACGGGCAGATCCGGAGTCTCGAGCTGACGCGGACGGTCGACTTCACCGACGGCAACGTGGTGATGAACGAGGCGGTGGTGATCAAGGATAGGGATCCGGCCAAGCCGGACGAGCCCGCCAAGGTCTACCGCAACGCCAACGTGCAGCGGCCGATGGCGCTGGGCAAGGCGGGGCTCGTGACCAAGCCGGGCATCTGGGACCCGTTGCTCGCCGAGCACGGGTCGGTGCGCGAGTCGGCGCCGCCGAAGTAGGCGACCGCGACGGGCCGAACTAGTCGATGCCCTTCGCGCGCCTCGTCTTCGACCGCGTGCGGTTGTCGATGATCTTCTTGACCTGCAGCTCGACGGTCAGGATCTTGCCGTTGCCCTTCTTCACCAGCAGGACGTCGTTGGGCTCGGCGAGGCTCGCCATCTTGCCGGCCTTCATCTTGCGCGACTTCCACTTCACGCCGCGGAAGACCCGCGGATCCTCGTAGCCGGCGCGGGTCGGCACCGAGTGGAGGCGGAAGGTGCCGTCGTTGCCCTGCACGAAGATCATCGCGTCCTCGGGCTTGTCGTACTCGGGCTCGAAGGTGACCCACAGCGCGGGCGCGCCGTTGATCTCGTCGATCTTGAGGATGAGCCCCGAGGTGTCGCGGTTGGTGAGGCTCTTCAGCTCGGCGCCGCTCGACGACTCCTGGATGCGCTTCTGGACCGAGTAGTCCTGCTTGACGTTGGCTTCCTTGGAGATCGCCCAGACCCGCTTGCCGACGTAGACGCGCAGCGGCTGGATGCCGGCCTCCGTCTTCACGCGCTCGAGCTCCTTCTCGGTCAAGGGCAGCCGCTTCGCGCATCCGGCCGCCGAGACCGCGAGCAGTGGCGCCAACAGAAGTGCTGCGAATCCGGTGCGACGGAGGCCTGGAATGCGCATGGCGGGCACGCATGGGGTTAGCCCATGGCCCGCGCCGAGTCAACGGCCGGACGGCGCCTCGACGCCTAGGCCGTGCAGGTCGCGATCGCGACCGCGATGGCCGCGAGCCCCAGGATCGCGACCACGATCATCCATGTGAACCGCGACGGGCCCACGGGCGCGGTGGCGGTGCCTTCGACCGCTTCGCCGATGCGTCTCAGCTCGCGGAGCAGGTCGGGCATCGAGCCGAAGCGCTGCGCGGGGTCCGGCGAGAGCCCGCGGACGATCACGGCGTGGAGGTCCTGGGGGATCGGCGACGGGACCGGGGGCTCTGCCATCCGACCGGCGCGCTTGAGCGTGACCAGCGAGCGCAGATCGTCGGCGACGAACGGCAGCCGGCCGTAGAACGCCTCGAACATCGAGACGCAGAACGCGTACTGATCGGCCCGCGCGTCACCCACCGCGCCGGTGAATTGCTCGGGGGCCATGTACGTCGGCGTGCCGACGAGCACTCCCGATTGCGTGACGCCGCCGAGCACGGAGGTGTCGCCCTCGGCGGCGCCCGCGTCGACGTCGAAGCCCGCCCGCGCCAGCCCGAAGTCGACGACGCGCACGCGACCGTCGTCGCCGACGAGCACGTTGGCCGGCTTGAAGTCGCGATGGACCATGCCGACGGCGTGGGCCGCCGCGAGGCCGCGGCCCGCGGCGCGGAAGACCCCGAGCACCCGACGCCACGGCGGCCGCTCGCGGTCGAGCCAGACCCGCATGTTCGCGCCCTCGATGAACTGCATCGCGACGAACAGGCCGTCGTCGTGCTCGCCGACGTCGTAGACCGGCACGACGTTGGGGTGCGAGAGGGCGGCGAGCGCCCGCGCCTCGCGGAGCAGCCGCGCCCGATCCTCCGCGCCCGCGCTGCCCCGACCCTTGCGCGGTCGCACCAGCTTGATCGCGATGGTGCGCACGAGCTGGGGATCGTGGGCCTTGACGACGATCCCCATGCCGCCCTGGCCGATCGTCCCCAGGACCTCGTACCGGCCGATGCGATCGGGCGCCGCGCTGGCGGGCGTCCGCGGTTCGGTGTCCGCGACCTGCCGCGACGGTGGCGGCGTGTCGTCCTCGGCCTGGGTGTCGACCACGGCGGGAACCTACCAGGCCACGCGGCCGCTGCGCGGCGTTTTCGGGGCTTGGGCGGCCATTCGGCCCAGGGACCGCCGGTTTGCGTCAGCTTGTAGCCGCGCGCGCGCCGGGCCGGTTACAACGGGGGGGTCCGCGCGATGATCCGCCTGTCGATCAGCGAGCAGGGGCAGCCGCCCCGGCTCGTGACGTTCAACAAACCATCGGTCGTGCTGGGCCGCACGGCGACGTGCGACCTCTGCCTGACGGGCAAGGGCGTGTCGAGCCAGCACTGCCGCTTCACGCAGGTGCCCGGCGGCGTGATGGTCGAGGATCTCGGATCGACCAACGGCACCTACGTGAACCGCGTCCGCATCGCGCTGCCCACCGCGGTGAACGGCGCCGACGAGATCGTGTTCGCGGTCTACTCCGTGCGCGTGATCGAAGAGGGGGGTGTGCGGACGGCGGGGCCGAGCGTGCCGACCGGACAGTTCGCGCAGGCGGGCGCACCGACCGGAGCGCCCGCGAGCACGCCGAGCGGCGCGGCGTACGGTGCCGCGGCGGGGACCTCGGGTCCGTCGCCCGCGACGAGCCGCCCGCAGACCGGCCCGATTCCCGTGCAGACCGGACCGACGCACGCGCAGACCGGCCCGATGCCGACGCACGCCGGCTCGGGCTCGACGACCGGCGCGATGCAGACGGGCGGCGCCTTCGACGACGCGCGGTGGGTCCGCGAATGGGAGCGCCTCGACAAGCTCGCCTCCGAGTGGATCGCGGCGGGCCGCGATCGCACGCGATTGCTGCGCGGCGAGAAGCTCGCCCACGCGCGGCGCTGGCTCGAGCAGGGGCGCGGCCGCCAGCCCGTGCCCAAGCGCGAGCACAAGGCGTTCATCCAGGCCGCCGCCAGCGCGGCGCGGCTCCGGATCGCCCGCAACGTGACGATCGGCGGCTTGGTGCTGGGCCTCGGCGGCGTGGCGGCGTGGCGGCTCATCCCCGCGACGCCGGAGCCGGTCGTCGATCCCGAGGTCCCCGCCGACGCGTCGACCACGGGCGAGGGCACGCCGACGCCCGAGACGCCACCGGTGGTGGACGAGCGGCCCGTGCACGACGCCGTCGTCGCGAAGGCCGAGGCGCTGCTCGCCACCGAGCCCGAGCTCGCCGCGCTGCTCGCCCTGCAGGTGCTCTCCAGCGGCGACGTCGACGGCGACGTGCGCGGCACCGCGGCCGAGCAGCTCGTGCGCCGCGCCCTGGCCGATCGGCGCGGACGACCGCTGCGCGGCCACGCCGATCCCCTCAGCTTCGTGACGATGTCGCCCGATGGACGCTGGGTCGCGAGCGCGGACGTCGGCGACGACTCGTCGCTCGCGCAGCTCTGGGATCTCGAGCGGCCCGGCCTCGCGGTCTCGCAGAAGCTCCGCGGCCAGGTCGGCGCGATCCGGGCGATGGCCTTCGCCCCCGACGGGAACACGTTGGCGATCGGCACCGACGACGTCGACGTCTGGCTCTGGGATCTGCGGCAGTCGCCTCCGACGCCGCAGACCCGCGCCGCGCCCGAGGGCGGCATCGTGGCGCTGGCGTGGTCCGACGACGCGCGGTACCTGGTCGCCGGCGGTCGCAGCGGCCGCGCGCGCCTGTTCGATCTGACGCGGACCACCGCGGGCGCCCCGGTGCTGCTCGAGGGCCACACCGGATCGGTCAGCGCCATCGACGTCGACGCGACGGGCACGCGCATCGTCACCGGCAGCCAGGACGGCACCGCGCTGGTGTGGCGCGTCGCCGGCGGCGTGGTCGCGGGCAAGCCGACCAAGCTCGTCGGTCACATGGGCACGATCCACGCCGTCGCGCTGTCGTCCGACGGACGCTGGGTGCTCACGGGCGGCGCCGACACGTTCGCGAAGCTCTGGGAGCTCGGCGGTCGCGTGTCCGTGCCGCGCGACTTCACCGGGCACAAGGGCGCCGTCGAGCACGTCGCCTTCGCCCCCGACTCGCGGCTCGCGATGACCGCGGGCGCCGACGGCAAGGTGATGGTGTGGAAGCTGACCGTGGCGCAGCCCGAGCTCGTGCCGCTCGCGGACGGTCGCGGCACCGGCAAGGGCGAGGTCACGGCCCTCGAGCTGCGCGGGCCGAAGGCCGCCGACCCCGATCGTGCGCGCCGCGGCACGTGGGCCGTGCTCGGCTCGACCGACGGCATGATCCGCACGCTCGATCCGACGAAGATCGACAAGACGATCGACGGCAACGAGATCCCCGCGCACACGGCGGGCCGCGTGACGCTCGGCGTCGATGCCCGCGGCGCGTTCGCGGCCTCGGGCGGCGCCGACGGCCAGGTGCGCGTGTGGGACCTGGCCGAGCGCGAGCCCGGCGGGCTGTCGCGGATCGGTCGCGCCGATGGCGGCAAGGTCGTCGACGTGGCGATCAACGCCGCGGGCACCCGCGTGCTGACGGGCAGCGCCGACGGCACCGCGCGCCTGTGGGAGGCGAGCGAGCGCCCGCGCCTGCGCGAGATCGCGGTGCTCGGCGGGCACAAGGGCAAGGTCGCCGTCGCGATCAGCCCCAACGGGGAGTACGGCGCGACCGCGTCGGACGACGGCATCGTGCGCCTGTGGCGGGCCGACGGCCTCGGCCCCGAGCCCGAGCACCAGGACTACCCCGGCCACACCGCCGAGGTGAACGATCTGGTGTTCGGCCCCGATGGTCGGGTGATGGTGTCGGTGTCGAACGACAAGACCGCGCGGGTGTGGCGGATGACCGAGGATCCGGCGAAGGACGTCATCGTGCTGCGCCACGAGGATCTCGTGACGCTGGTCGCGATCGGGCCGGGTTCACGGTGGTTGATCACCGCCACGATCGGCCAGCTCAACCTCTGGGATCTGAACCTCCCCGAGCCCGAGAAGAGCACGTTGTCGCTGCAGGGCCACGAGTCGGACATCCGCAGCGTCGCGATGAGCCCCGATGGCCGCTGGGCCGCCTCGGGCGACGCGAATGATCGCGTGGTGCTCTGGGATCTGACCGGTGCGAAGGTCAAGGAGCGCCGCCTGAAGGCGCACAGCGAGAGCGTCGACGCGCTGGCGTTCAGCCCGGACGGCAAGTGGCTCGCGAGCGCGGGCGGGGACCGCAAGGTCGTGCTGTGGCGCCTGACGAGCAAGCACCCCGAGGACGATCCGATCACGCTCGAGGGCCACGCCCGCGGCATCGGCGAGCTGGCGTGGAGCGCCGACGGGAAGTGGTTGTACAGCGGCGACAGCCTCGGGGTCGTGCGCGCGTGGCCGGTGGAGCGCGAGGACGTGAACGCGGGCGTGATGGTGTTCGACGGGCACAGCGATCTGCTGTCGGGCATCGCGGTGGTCAGCGACGGATCCGCGATCGTGACCGGGAGCTACGACGGCGCGGTGCGGGTGTGGCCGCTGCACCCGGACGGGTTGGTCGAGGTGGCGTGCGGGGTGATCGGGCGCGAGCTGACCGCCGAGGAGTGGCGGGTGAACCTCGGCGGGGCGCAGAAGCCGGTGTGTCGGTAGCGGCTTGCTTCGCGGAACGCCCCGTGGCGATGAGCGTCGCGTGTCCGGACGCCGCCTGCGCCCCGACACGGATCCCGTCACCCACCGCTACCGCGACGACGGCACCGCGCAACGGCGTCGGATCCTCCGCGAGACGATCGCCGCGTTCGAGGCCGCCCGTTCCCCCGATCGATACCACCGCCTCGCCGCCGCCAACCTCGAGCGGTGGCGTCGCGAGAGCCATCGCGAGGTCGCGCCGCTCGAGACCCACGTCCTCGCCGGTGACTGGGGCGACGTCGCCCAGGGGATGACGCGCACCTACGGCGAGTGCTTCGCCGTGCTCAACATGGCGAACGCGTACTCGCCCGGCGGCGCGTACGTCGAAGGCGCGATCGCCCAGGAGGAGGACATGTTCCGCCGCACCGATTGCCACTTCCGGGTCGGTGACGACGAGTACGACGCGGAAGTCGATGAGTACCGCCCGCAGATGACTGATCTCCGACGAGGCCGGCGCGTTCCACATCGACGGCGGGTGGTACCAGCCGCTGCTGATCCGACGCGACGGGGTGCGGGGGGCGGCGATGATCTCCCTCGGATGGTCGCCGTTCTACGGGCGGTGAGGGGCGGGGCCGTTCAGCCCTGGGGCACGCCACCGCCGCCGGCGCTCGAGAGCTGGAACCCGGTCATGTCGCTGTAGGTGTACGCGCCGACGAGCTGGTTGAACGTGGTGACCTCGAGCGTCTCGGGGTCGGCGCGGTAGGCGTTGTTGCTGGCGAAGCCCACGCCCCAGACCTTGCCGGCGAAGTCGACGCTGATGCCATGCACGTACTCGGGCAGGGGGATCGTGTAGAGCAGGTCGAGGGTCTCGGTGTCGAAGCCGACCATGCCGGTGCCCGTGCCATGCCAGATGGTGGCGTCACCGTCGGTCATGCAGCCGCCACCGCCGGAGTTGTCGGGGCTCACGCTCCAGTCGGAGGTGTCGAGGTTGAAGCGGGCGACCGTGCTGCTGCAGACCCACGGGCGGCCCTCCTTGTCGACGGTGATGCCGTAGGCACCCGACGGCGGCAGGCCGAAGGCGAGCGTGGTGTAGTCCTCGTGGTTGACGCGGATGAGCCGCCCGGTGCCGGAGTCGAGGCCCCAGAAATTGCCGTCGGCATCCGCGGCGCCGCCGTACATGAAGGTGCCGCCGCCGACGTCGATGACCTGCTCGGTCGTGCCGTCGTCGCCGTCGAGCAGCAGGACCTCGCTGTCGCAGACGGTCCATAGCTTCTCGTTCTCGTAGCTGCAGGTGCTCTCGTTCCACTCGCCGCGGGTCCAAGCGACCGGGCGGTTGGAGTTGCACGCGAACGGGCTGTACCAGGCGCGGCACTCCTCGTCCTCCCAAGGCAGCACGTCGTTGGTACCGGAGGACGTCTGCAGCCCGGGTTGGCCGTTGCTCTCCTCGCAATCCGCGGTGTTGGCCCAGAACTTGGCGACGCCGCCGTTGCGGTTGGCGACCGCGACGTCGCCATCGAGGTTGACCGAAGTGCGCGAGGGATCGCCCGCGGCCGGCTTGGCCTGGTAGCGGCCCTCCTCCTCCATCGTGTCGGTGTTGATCTTCGACACCGTCGACTGGGCCGAGTTCGCGATCCAGATGTACGCCAGCTCGACGTTGCCGCCGCCGCCGCCACCCTTGCCACCCTTGCCGCCACACGCGACCTCGGGGACGTCGGGGATGAAGCCGACGTCGAAGTTGCCGGGGCCCGGTCCGTCGTCGCCCCCGTCCTCGCTCGACGAGTCGCCCGGCGCAGAGGTGGCGGTCGTGGCGGTCGTGGCGGTCGTGCCCGCGGTGGCGGATCCCGAGCTGCTCCCGGAGGGGTCGCCGGTCGGGTCGGTGGACGATCCGTCGCTGCCCGACGCCTGGGCCGGATCCTCGCCGCCGCAGGCGCCGGAGGTGAGGCCCGAGGTGAGGGCGGCTGCGATCACGACGGGGAGTCCACGGGTTCGGAGCGCCATGGAGCGTGCATGGCGGCGTTGGGGGGATTCCTTCGCGGAGGAAGAGTGGATCCACTCGGTTCGAGGGGAACAGCGACGGTGGGCTCGAGCGTCGCGGGCTTCGATGCCGATGCTCCCGACCCGTCGCGCGCTCGCATGCATCGTGCTCGCCGCATGCACGGGGGCGCCGCCGACGGCCGAGTCCCTCGACACCGACCTGCTCGAGGAGTTCTCGGAGCCCGAGACGCCGACGTTCCCGCCGGATACGGCGATCCGCGGCGCGGCGCAGCTCCCCGCGACGGATGTGCTCCGCCCGGCCGTACCTCGCCTCGGCCCGCCGCGGCTGCGGCTCCTGCCCAACGACCGCAGCGCGTGCGCGTTCGAGGTCGAGGCGCACGGATGGCCGGCGATGCGTCCCGATGGGGCGGCCTTCGCCTTCGTGAGCCACCCGATCTCTGCGGGCGCCGACTTCGAGGACCAACCATTCGCGATCGTGACGCAGGACGTCGCCGGTACCCCGGTCGCCTCCGATTCGGTCTATGACGGCGAGGCGATCCAAGCGGCGACGCAGGGGGTGTGGGGCGCCGCTTGCCGTGCCGCGCGGCGCGACATCGCGGCGCGCATCGAGGCGATCAACGCAGCGTTCGCGAGTTGGCAGCCGATGACGCGTGTGGCGGTGCAAGGCCCGTGGCGAATCGACGGCGGCCCGGCGCTCCCCGAGCCCGCGGCGGATGCCCACCGCCGACCGGTCGAGGCGCTCTATCACGGTGGACACTTCATCGCGCGCGTGCCCGGCGTGAAGGTGCTCCAGTCGATCCCGATGCCATGGCGCGGCCCGGAGCCGACGCACACGATGGGCGCGAGCGACCCGACGATCATGGCGCTGTACGTCGACCCTCCCACCGGTTTCGCGGTGGCGGAGCTCAGCTACGAATCGGCGAGCTGCATGAGCGATCCCACGATCATCACGCGCCCTGTCGCGGTTGCCCCCGAGGTGCTGGCCGAGGCCGCGGCCCGTGCCGCCTTCGTGTTGCCCGAGCCGCACGACGGATGACCGACGGCCCCACGGCGCGGCGGTCTGCTCGGCCGTGATCTGCCGTCACGTCGAAGACACGCAGCGAGGCATTCGCCGCCGACGCGAGCGCCGATTGGACGGATCTGTCACGCTCGTCGGGCATGCGCGCCGCTGCGAGACGCCACCGGCTCCGGACCGCTGCTCGCGGGCTCGCCCTGCTGAGCGCGTGCCGGGGACCCGACACCGACACGACGTTGGTCTCACTGACGATCGACGGGTCATCGGTGGCCGAGCGCCGCCGTCAGCTCCGAGGATACGATTGGTCGCACTTGATGGCGGTCGACGTCGAGGGCGACGGCACGGACGAGCTGTTGGCGCTCCGTCGAGGCGCGCTCGTCGTCCTCGGGCAGACCAGCGGCGCCGTGGAGATCCTGGAGGGCGACGGCACCTTGGAGGTCCAGGACGTGCAGTGGGTCGGCCGCGGACCGGGCGCCGCGGCCGATCTGTTCGTCTGGAGCTCCTCGTTCGCCTGGGGAGGTGCGGAGGCGGAGCCGCAGGTGCTCGTCCACGCCGTCTGCACGCCGACGCCCACGCTGCGGTGCGAGATGACGGGCGAGCTCGTCCTCGCCCCGGACGCCACGTCGTTCGTCACCGGCGATTTCGACGGTGACGGTCGGATCGACGTCGTCACGGCTGGGCAAGCGGACCTCGTGATCCACCGCGGGACGGGCGACGACCCGAATCGACCGCGGTGGGACGCGGGGCGCGTGGTCGCTCACATCGACGGCCTCGAGGGCGCGTGGGAGCGCACGTTGATCTCCGCGGATCTCGACGGCGACGCGCGTGCCGATCTCGCCGCCCTCGACCGGACCCTCGGGTTGCGGCTGTTGTTCGGGACCGGCGACGGGAGGTTCGCGATCGGGCCCGCGCCGTCGTTCGCCGTCGGCGACTCGATCTGGCGCGTCCAGGTCGCGTCGCTCGCAGGGGACGCGCACCCCGAGCTCGTCGCGCTCGGCTCCGACGGCGTCGTGGTCTACGAGTGGCGCGGTCGCCGGGTGTTCGCGGCCTCGACGTCCTTCGCCGACGCGCGGGGGGATTCTGCGGAGGACGTCGTCGTGGGCGACTTCGACGGCGACGGGGCCGACGAGCTGTTGCTCCTCGACGGCCTGAACGCGCGCCTGATCGAGGCCGACGAGGCTGCGTCGACCTGGACGGTCACGCGCCTCGAAACCCCGCAGTTCTGGTACGCCGGGGCCGTCGGCGACCTCGACGGAGATGGCCGCGACGAGGCAGTGACGCTGTCCGGCCCGCCGATCTACTGCGAGTGAGCGCGAGGCGCCGGCCCGCCTCGGGCGGGCTCGTCTCGCGCCCGCCAGCTACAGGGCCACGCCGAGGGCGGCCGCGGACGTGACGATGATCGGGTACCAGTACGGCACCTTCGGTCCGCGGGCGTAGCGATTGCCCAACGTGGTCGTTGCACGCCCGGAGTGGACGCCGAAGATCCGGTAGTCGCTCGCTCCCTCGTTGAAGAAGTAGTACGGGGCCCCCGACGTGCCGCCCCCCGCGGTGATGTCGAGCCTGGCTTCGCGCTGCAGGAGCGAGTGGTAGTCGCCCAGGTTGCGCTCGCCCTCGAGCAGCGACGAGGTCCCGCAGATCGATTCCTCGTTCATGCGCAACGTCGGATAGCCGGCGACGCGCGGGGTGTGGTCGTTGATGAAGTCGTCGTCACCGGTGCTGAGCACGTAGTTCCACCCGCCAGTGAAGGATGTGCTGAACTTCACCAGGCCCCAATCGTCGTCACCGCCGCCGTTGCCGGACACGACGGTCTGCGCGACCGTGCGACACTCCGTGCCGCTCGTGCCGTAGCGCCGACACAACGAGTCGCCCACGACCAGCGCTGACGACACGTGTCCCGCCGTGAGCGCGAGGTTGTCCGCGATGAGGACCGCGGTGCCCGAGAAGCCCGTGCCGTTCATGTCCAAGATCGGACGTCGTTGGCTGTCGCTCATTCCCTCGAGGTCGCTCATGGTCCCGTTGTCGTAGCGCCACTTGTCCGAGAATCCGCAGTCGAACTCGGTCCAGTTCGCCGAAGCCATCGGTCGCCGGTCGCCGGCCAGATCGTCGATGTCGTCGCTGGGAGTCACCCCGCTGCGTTGCACGACCAACGTGTCGCCGCGCGTGGCTCGATAGGCCTCGGCCAGCGCACGACTTTCGTCGCGGTCGAACCCCTCGAGCGCCCACTCGTGACCGTTCTCGTCGACGAGGCGCACGTCGAGGGGGGCGAACTCCGCTGCCTCGCCCTCGACCACGTCGTCGAGGTCGAATTCGCCGTCGACGGGCTTCACATAGACGTGCGCGCCGCGATACCGCAGCGTCAGTGGCCCGGTGGTTCGGCTGCGCTCTGCCGGAGGCGTGAGCGCGGTCGCCAGTACGAAGCCGCCGTCACGCGCGATGCGCTCGGGCGCACGGAGGTCCGCGGCCTCGTCGTCTTCGTCTTCCAACCCAACAACCTCGCCGGAGTCATCGTTCGCGTCGCAAGCGGAAACCATGAGGGCCAGGGCGAGGACCCGACGTACACGTGGAGTTGTGTTCTGCATGGGCTCCCTTTGCCCACGGCTCGGGGGCCGATGACGCGGCTCGGCGTCGCGCGCTTCCAGTCCGGGGACCCCGCGGGGACTAATCCCCCGGCGCCCCCCGGTCTCCCTTGCACTCCGACTCCCACGGCGCGCACTTGAATCGCACGTGGATGTGCGAATAGTGGTCCGCCGAGTGCTGCACGATCACCTTCCCGTCGTTGTACTTCTTCGGGTACTGGATCCATGCCGCGATCTCCTCGTCGGTCGCGCCCATGTTCTTCGCCGCGTTGTGAACATACGGCTGCAGGATGATGTCCAGGAAGATGGCCTCGACCGCGCCCGTCTTGATCAACGCCCGCATCAATCCCCACGTCGCGTACCAGTCGACCTCGTACCAGAACGGCCGGCGCTCCTTCTCCTTGCCGTTGCCGAGGTACTTGGTCTTGTAGACGCCCTTCAGCGTCGGCAGCCAGATGTCCACGTCGCGCCCGGCTTGGTGCGACTTGTGCGGGTCGAAGTGCCCGCCGGTCTTCTTGCTGATGTCCGCGACGATGAGCGCCCCGTCGTAGTCGACGTCCTGGCGGAACGTCACGATCGCCTTGTGGAGGTTCTTGATGAGGTAGGCCGACCCCCACATGATGTTCTCGGCCTTGCGCGTGTACGCGTCGTTGTCCGGGAGCTGGATCCCGTCGACCAAACGCCCGTTGTTCGTCGTCCCCACGCTGCGCGCGGTGTCCTTCGGGTTCAGCTCCGCGATCGCCTGCCGCGGCTCCCGCGGCTTGTACGGCTTCGGATCGATCCACACCACGATCTTCTGCCCCGCGGTCACCTCCGTGACGCCCGGGTTGTAGCTGCGCAATCGCGTGATCTCGATCCCGAATCGCGTGGCCAGCTGCGCCCAGCCCTCGCCGGGCTCGACCTCGTATTCGATGCACGTCTGCGGCAGCGGTCGCAATCGCGGCTTCTTGATCGTGAGCACCTGGCCGCTCGGCGGCTTCACCTCGCCCTCCGCCTTGCGCGACGGCGGCTGGCACACCGTCGGCTCGAGCGGCGCGTCGCGGTTGAGGATGTTCCAGGTCACGAGGTCGTCCTCGTCGACGCCGTAGCGCCGCGCGATGTCGGCGAGGCTCTCGCCGGGGATCACCACGTGGTCGATCGGCTCGCCGTCGGTGGTCGAATCGGCCTCGCGCGTCGGGCGATCCGGCGTCTTGGGGCGCTTCGATCCGTCGCCGTCGTCGCCGCCACCGTCGTCGTCGCCGGTCGAGCTCCCGCCGTCTGCGATCACGACCGGCGGCGCCTCGACCACCGGCTCCGGCTCCGGCCAGAAGACCACCGCTGCGGCCGCGGCCCCGCCGAGCACGACGATGCCGCCGATCCCGAGGACGATCGTCGCGACCCCGCGCCGCGACGCCGCCTTCACGCTGGCGGCGATGAGCTCCCGCACCAGACGGCCCGGCTCGTCCGCCGGCGATGGCGGCGGGCTCGCCAGCCATCGCTTCGCCTGGCGCAGCTCGTCCCCGCCGAGCAGCAGGCGCGGCGGTCGATCCGCCTGGTCCCACTGCTCCGCGTACCGCTGCAGCTTCGCCTGGATGTCACGCCAGCGCCGATGTGGTCCCGAGCCGCGCACGATCGGTCCTGCGCCGCTGATCTCGATCTCCACCGGTCGGACCTCGGCGCCCGACGCTGCATCCGCGCTCACCACCTGCAGGAGGAACGGCCCGACGTAGAAGCGATCCTCCTCGCCCACGCGCACCGGCTGCTCGACGCGGCGGCCCGACAGCCATGTGCCGTTGGTCGAGCCGCGGTCGACGAGGATCACCTCGTGTCCGCGGACCTCGAGCGCGCAGTGGTGCGAGGACACGCCGACGCCGTCGAGGACGATCTGGTTGGCCGCGTCGCGGCCGATGCCGACCAGCGCGACGCCGAGGGGGTAGGTCCGAATCGAACCGTCCTGGGCCGTGACGCGGAGGCTGTGCATCGGTCGCGCGCGGGCCGAGCCGGACTCAGAAGATGAACGACGGCAGCTTGAAGTCCGAGTTCTTCGGGAACTTCGCCTTGCTCTGGACGGCCTTCTTCACGCAGTCCTTGGTGTCGTCCGCCAGCGATCCGCCCGAGGCGTTCGAGACCGACTTGACCTCGGCGCGGCCATCCGCGGTGATCTTGTAGCCGACCTTGATCTTGATCGGCAGCGGGCCCTTGCAGGCCTTCACCGCGCCGGAGGCCTTGGTGATGCCCTTGGTGATGTCCTCCTCGGAGAGCGTCTTCTTGACCTCGTCCTTGGGCGTCTTCGGGGGCTTGGGCGCGTGCGGCGTCTTCGGCACGGGGACCGGATCCGGCGTCTTGGGCTCCGGCACCGGGTCCGGCGTCTTGGGCTCCGGCACCGGGTCCGGCACCTTGGGCTCCGGCACCGGATCGGGCACCGGCTCGGGCGGTGGCGTGCCGAGCTTCGGGCCGCTCGGCTCGGGATCCTTGGGCGGCTCGGCCTTGGGCGGCTCGGCCTTCTTCGGCGGCTCGACGACCTTGTTGTCCGCGACCGCGGGCTCGTCGTCGCCGAGCATGAAGTACGCGACGAGGCCACCGCCGCCGACGGCGACGATCGCCCCGACCACGAGCATCAGGATGAAGCCGACCTTCGAGCGCTGCTCGACCGCGAACACCGTCGCGTCGGGATTACGGGTCTGGTCGCCGAACTGCGGCGGGCGCGTGTCGGGCCCGTGGGGGTTCGTCGTCGGCGCGGCGCCGCGCGGCGGCGGGTAGGTGCCCACCGGCGGGTTGCGGGTGATGACCGCGCCGCCGCCCTGGGGCAGCACGTCCTGCCCCATGCCGTCCATCATGAACGTGGCCTCGGGGCGGTTGGGCACCATCGGCGGCGGTGGGCTGCTCGTGCCCCAGTCGGCGCCGAGCCGCACGGTGCCGCCGGGCTCCATCGGCATCGCCGAGTTCGGGTCGAGCATCACGGTGCCGCCGCGCGCGGCCCCCGGCGGCTGGCTCTGCGCGACCGGTGCGCCCGCGTTGCCCATCCACATCGTGCCGCCGGGCCCGTCGGAGGGCTGAGCCGTGCCGCGGCCGACCATCGGCGGGCCCACGTCGTGGCCGCCCGACAGCCGGCCATCGGGGCCGACCGCCATGATCGCGGCCTCGAGCTCGACCATGCTCTGGTAGCGATCGTCGGGGCGCTTCGACAGCGCCTTCACGATGATCGCCTCGACGATGGGCGAGATCTTCGCGTCCGGCGCCATCGTCGACGGCAGCGTCAGCGGCTCGGTGAGGTGCCGCGACAGCACGCGCATGAAGTTGTCGCCGTCGAAGGGCACCTGCCCGGTGAGGAACTCGTACAGGCAGATCGCCGCGGCGTAGACGTCGGTGCGCGCGTCGGCGGGGTCGCCCATCGCCTGCTCGGGCGCCATGTACTTCGCCGTGCCGAACACCGCGCCGGTGCGCGTGAGCCCGCCGCTCTCGCCGCTCTCGTCGGTGACCTTGGCGATGCCGAAGTCGAGGAGCTTGATGAAGTCGCGGCCGTCGGCGCGCTTCACGAGGAAGCAGTTGGCCGGCTTGAGGTCGCGGTGGACGATGCCACGGGCGTGGGCCGCCGTCAGGGCGCGCACGATCTGCAAGATGAGTTCGCGGGCCCGCGCCCACGGCAGCCGCCGTTCGCGGCGCAGCACGTTCGAGAGGTCTTCACCCTCGAGGTACTCCATCGCGAAGAACACCGAACCGCCGGGCACCGGACCGAAGTCGACGATGTCGACGATGTTCTCGTGCGAGATCATCGACGCCGCGCGGGCCTCTTGGAGGAACCG
>LNFM01000934.1_pt1 | contig 69147 bp, 65 predicted proteins | sample 596031 | NCBI WGS metagenome assembly LNFM01 (sample SAMN04254537, study PRJNA301005) | activated carbon metagenome | isolation source: dual media filters at the Ann Arbor, Michigan drinking water treatment plant | place: USA: Ann Arbor
GCGACGGGCGTGCTTTTCGTGCAGGGCTAGAAGGACGGCGCAGCCGATATCGAGAATATCGGCAAGACGGCCGACAACGCCCTGCGCGAAAAGCGCCCCGTCCCTTCGGGTTGTGCCCAGAACGCGCGCATGCGTCGTTGCTCGTCTTGCCAATATTCGCGATATTGGACTGCACCGAGCGCCTAATCTGCGCTCGTTCTGGGCACAACGCAGCGCGCGAAATCCAGTCCGACAGGCTGCCAGGGGCCTATCGGCCTGGAACTCGCAGGCAAGGCACCGCTGTCGTACGAGTGAAGTCACGGCCGACGGACTCCCGGGCTCATGCGAAGATGCCGTGCACGTACCAGGCGACTTCCCCCGTGCGCGTGCCCGAGGTGCCAGCAGGCTCCGGCCGCGCTTCGCGAAAGAGCCAGAGCACTTGTCCTGTCGCGGTGCGGGCCACGTAGTAGTCGCGGCAGATGTCGCGCGCTTCCCACCAACCGCTTTCGATCTTCTCCGGGCCGTCGGTCAGAACCGGCGGGGTGCGTGTGCCGCGCAGGTACTCCTCCAGCGGCTGAGGTTCGGCAAGCAGCCACAACGGCCGCGGGCCCGCGGGCAACTCGAAGGATGCCGTCCGTACCGGTTCACCGGACCGCCACGCGAGTTCCGGCCGGTGATCGGCATGAGGGCGCAGAGCGGACACGGCGCCATCGCCCAGGCGCGCGCACAGGCGTTCGATCAACTCGGTGTCTTCGCCGGAAGTCGATCCGGGAAAGAGATCGAGGTCGCGCGCAGCAAGCGCGTCGCACTGCTCGGTGACGAGGACGAGGGCTTCGACGCGATCGGGCAGGCGGACGCGCTCCAGGCGATCCCGCAAGAGGGCGGTGAGATGCGCGACCTCCCGACAGGGTGTGGAGAGGTTGAGGGCGATCGAACTCGGTGGGACGTCTTCGTGCAGCAGGTCCAGCCGCAGGCGCATCGCGCCTAGCCCACGACCGCGCAGCCAGCCGCACAACGACGTGATCAGACGCTTGCCGCCGAACGTCAGGGCTTCCACTTCCCATACGGGGGCGGGCAGTTCGAGCCGGCTCGAAAATTGTTCCGGCAAGACGAGAGGCCGGCGAGGGTCGGGACGACGACCGAGGGCGCGGTCGAGGATGTCGAGGAGTCCGGTGCCGAAGCGGCGCGCCAGGGCATCGCGGGGCAATGCGAGCACGCCCCCCACGTCGGCTATGCCGAGATCTCTCAGGGTGTCGAGCGTCGAGGGCGCGCAGCCCAGGGCCGCAATCGGCAGGGCCGCCAGCGTGTCGGGTAGTTCTGCCGGATCCGTCACGACGTGCGAGCGCCCGACACGGGCGAGCATGAGTGCGGCCGTCGGCGTGGGGGCAGCCGCGATCCGGGCAGAGAAGCCGAGCGCGGGCAAGGCGGCGTGGATGGCGTGCATCAACACTTCGATGCCCCCGAAGAGCTTGAGGCTCGCACCGATCTCCAGCAGGACGGCGTCATCGCCTTCGACGCTCGGAGCGGGCGCGAACTGCAGCGACCACTGGGCGATCTCTCGCAGGGCCTGGGCTTCCAGCGCGCGATCGCGTACATGGATGACGAGGGCAGGGACGACGGCCAGTGCGGCGCTGACGTCCATGCCGACATGTGCCCCCAGGCGTTGTGCAGGCGTGTTGAGCGTGAAGATGCGCGGCCGCGAGAGGCCGTCGGCAACCGCGAGCGGGAGTGCCGCTTCGGTCGAGCGCGCCAGGGTTTCCAGCGCCAGCAGGGGAAAGTGTAGGCAGGCCCACAGCATGAGCGGATGTCCAGCGGGTGTTCGGTTGCGATGCCGGACGGATCAAGCCGCCGCGTTTCGCTGGCGCACGCGGGTGAGCCGTATGGGGCGGGGGAGCGCGCCGCCCCGGCGCTTGAGCACGTGGATGTCGAGTTCGCCCTGCGCACTTGCCGTCAGACGCAAGCGCAACGCTGCCGTGGACGCATTGCGGGCGGCCGCTTCCGGCAGGAACAGAAAGCCGCTGCTGCGACCCTGCTCGCAGGCGAGTTGCAGTCGCCGCAGGCTGGCGGGATCCACCTTCGGCATCCAGGCGAGCACGGCACCGCAGCCACTGGATTTGAGGGCTTGTTCCAGGGTCCAGAGGGTGTCTTTGCCGGGGCTGCTTTCGACGAGCAGCAATCGACGCAGATCGAGCCCGGCCGCTGCCAGACCCGGGGCATAGGGCACGTAGGGCGCGCAGATGAAGACGACCCAGCGACCGGCCCGGGTGAGGCGCGCGCAAAGCGGCATCAGCAGACTCAACTCGCCAATGCCGGCGACCGGGGTGAACAGTTCGGTCAGTGCGCCTTCAGGCCAGCCGCTGCCGGGCAGGCAGGCATCGAGTGCCGGGAAGCCGCTCGGCACGGCAGCTGCCGTGCGGGCGCATTCCTCGCCGCGCCAGATGCCCGGGTGTTCGAGCAGGTTGGCGAGAGCGGTCGGCAAGATGCGAGCAGACATGGAGGGTAGGCGAGATCGAAGGTGGGCTGCGATCGTGGGCGGCCTGCGCGGTTCACAGGGACTTGCCGTTGCGGATCACGCCGACCCCCAGGCCTTCGATCACGAAACGGTCGGACCGCGGATCGATTTCGATGGGCGCGAATTCCGGATTTTCGGGGAGAAGCTGGACCTGGTTGCCGCGCCGCTTCAGCCGCTTGACCGTGACTTCGTCGTTGATGCGGGCGACGACGATCTGGCCCGTGCGGACTTCCTGGGTTTTGTGGACGGCGAGCAGATCCCCGTCGAGGATGCCTGCATCGCGCATGCTCAGCCCGCGTACCCGCAGAAGGTAGTCGGCGCGGGGCTTGAACATCGCGTCATCGAGGCGGTAGTGCTCCTCGATGTGCTGCTCGGCTAGGATGGGCGCGCCCGCAGCGACGCGGCCTACGACGGGCAGCCCGTCAGGCTGCAGGATGCGCAGCCCGCGCGAGGCGCCCGGCAGGATATCGATGGCGCCTTTTCGGGCCAACGCACGCAGATGTTCTTCGGCAGCGTTCGGCGAACTGAAGCCGAAGCGGGCGGAGATCTCGGCGCGCGTGGGGGGGAAGCCGGTTTCGCGCAGATATTCGCGGATCAGTTCGAGGATTTCGCTTTGGCGACGGGTCAGGGTTTCCATGGTTCCTCGCGTAAGGGCGGGACGAGGGGCTCGTCCCGCCGGTGACATCAGGGAGCAGGTACGGCCACAGCGGCCTGCGCTGCGAGTCTGCTGAAGCGCGGCAGCTCGGGTGGGGGCTCGATCTTGCCCAATTTCAACAGCCGCGCCTGGATTGCAGCCCGGGTGCGGCCGTGTTCGGTGGCGAGTTCGGCCAGGGTGCGGCCGGCATCGAAGCGTTCGGCGAGTACGTTGTCTTCATCGACTGTCCAGGGTTTGCCGGCGTTGGTCGGCGCCCCGTGTGGGGTGGCCGGGCGCGGGCGGGCTGCGGACGGCTCGGTCAGGGCCTGTAGCGCCTGGAACAGGGCTCGGACGGTATCGGGATGCTGATAGGGGCTATCCGCCGGGAAGGCCTCGCCCGAGTGCGGATCGATGCCCTGAGCCAGGGCCTGGACGATGTGCAGTGCAGTTTGCTTTTCCATGGTGATTCTCCAGTGTTACCCCTCCATGGATGTCGAGTGGTTGGGGCGGCGAGCGGACGGCACGTGGATGCATTGCAAACGATCATGGCGCAAATCGATTCGTGCGCGATCGAAGTGTTAACGTCCAGGATGCCCAGGTGCTGCCCGCTGCAGCATCGGTGCGATTGCACTTCGCGATGCAATTCGCCCGATGACTGTAAATATATCCAGTTATCGGCGAAAGTCAACTGCCGGGAAATTGTGTTGGGTCGTCCCGATGGCTTGTTTATACTGCCGACAATGGCTGCCGGCCCGGATCGGAATAGAACAACATGAAGCGACTGCTGCGTGACATCGGCTATTTCGTCGTCCTGTGCCTGATGATCATCGGCGTGGGCGGGCTCGTCTACCACGCCGTCGGCGAAGACGGCTGGATCGGTCGCTTCCTGGGCGGCGTGCTCGATCAGGGCTTCGGCACGATCCTCGCCGTGCTGATCGGCCTGGCGGTGGGCGGCTGGCTCACGCGCCGCTGGTTCATTGCATCCCAGCGTCACGCGCTGTTCAACGATTTCCTGATGTACGGCATGGTGGCGCTCGGTGTGCTCTTTTTGGGCCGCTGGCTCATGCACGGAACGCTTTGACCGCTGCCTGTTCTTGCTGCCGCCTGATGACTCGGGGCGGGCTGGCCTGCGTATCCGGAGCCGGGGTGCGTGCTAAACTGGCCTGATCGAATCGCACCCGTCACCAGAGCCGTTCCCAATGAAAGAACCTGTCGTTCCGCGTCCTGCCGCGACCTTGTCCATCCTCCGCGAGTCTGCGGAAGGCTTCGAAGTCCTCATGATGCAGCGAAGCATGAAGGCGGACTTCATGCCGGGGGCTTATGTGTTTCCCGGTGGCGGGATCGAGCGCGAGGATTCCGATCCGGCCCTGTTCGGGCGCTGCAGCGGTCTCGACGACGCAGCAGCAAGCAGGCTCCTGCGGGTCGAGCAGGGCGGGCTATGCTATTGGGTCGGCGCGATCCGCGAATGCTTCGAGGAAGCCGGTCTGCTCCTGTGCTACGACCGCAGCGGTGCGCTCGTCACGCTGGACACGCCCGAACTCGAACAGCGCTACGTCGAATATCGCGCTGCGCTCAATCACGGCAAGCTCGGTTTTCTGGAGTTCCTGCAGCGCGAAGATCTGCGCATGGCCGTCGATCGCCTCACATACTTCAGTCACTGGATCACGCCGCTGGCGGCGCCCAAGCGTTATGACACACGCTTCTTCGCGGCGCTCGTTCCGGCCGGTCAGCAGCCGCTGCACGACGATCGGGAACTGGTCGACATGGTCTGGGTGCGGCCGAGCCTGGCGCTGGCGCAGGAGCGCGAGGGCAAGCTTTCGCTGCGCAAGCCTACCCTGGATACGCTGACTTCCTTCGTGGATGCAGCCGACTGCAGCGCCCTGCTGAGCAAGCTCGAAGCGGGGCAACCCCACATCCGGCCCATCCTGCCCGCGGTCAGCGCGGACGGCGGCCGGGTGCTGCCTGGCGAAAAAGGTTATACGGAGGCGTCGCACAACCCGGCGGCGAAATGGACATGAGCGAAATCCGGCACGGCGAAATCTATCCTATCGGCGAGCGCATCCGGCGCGTGACCGCACCCAATCCCGGTGTCATGACGGGGCCGGGTACCAATGCGTACATCGTCGGCACCGGGGCGCTGGCGCTGATCGATCCGGGGCCGGCCATCGAATCCCACATCGAGGCGATGCTGGCAGCGGTGGGCAATCGCCTGCGCTGGATCCTGTGTACCCATGCCCATCACGATCACTCGCCGGCAGCGCAGGCGGTCAAGGCGGCCACGGGAGCGCAACTGATCGGCATGCCGCCGCCGCCCGGGGAGCGCCACGACCAGCAGTTCGCGCCCGACTGGCGCATCCGGGACGGCGAGCGGCTCGAAGGCGACGGCTTCACGCTGCGCGCGGTCCATACGCCCGGGCATGCGTCGAATCACATGTGTTACCTGCTCGAGGAGGAGCGTCTGCTCTTCACCGGCGATCACGTCATGCAGGGCTCGACGGTGGTGATCGGTCCGCCCGACGGTTCGATGAGCGCCTATCTCATGTCGCTCGACAAGCTGCTCGGTATCGACATCGCGCGCTTCGCGCCCGGGCATGGTCATCCCATCGACACCCCTCACGACGAAGTGCGCAAGCTCATTCGTCATCGCCTGGGGCGCGAACAGAAAGTGATGACGGCGCTGCAGAAGGTGAAGCGCGGCAATCTCGACGTACTCGTGCCGCACGCCTACGACGATGTCTCCGAGAAGCTGCACCCCATCGCCAAGCGCTCGCTCTTCGCGCATCTGGAGAAGCTCGAGGTCGACGGCAAGGTCAAGCGCGACGGCGAAGACTGGATGCTCTGCGAGTAGTTCATCGCTGCAGCGGGGTTGCTTGCGAGCCTGCCTCAGGCAGGGCGTCGGCGGTACATCAGCGTTGCTTCGAGTTCCTGGGCAATGGTGCCGTCCTGCTTGATGCACCTGCGGGCGAAGGTGACGACCCCGCGATCAGGACGGCTCGTTTCTTTCTTGGCAATGACGGTCTGTTCCATGCGGATCGTATCGCCATGCTTCACGGGTGCCAGCAAGCGCCATTTGTCGATCTGCAGCAAGGCGAGCATGGTGCCCTCGTTGATGCCGCTCGCGTACTGCAAACCGCCCATGATCGCGTAGACGAGCGGGCCGTGCGCGACGGGTTCGCCGAACGGCGTCGTCCTGCAGTATTCCCAGTTGCAGTGCACCTCATTGAAGTCGCCGGAGAGGCAGGCAAAGTTCACGATATCGGTCGATGTGATGGTGCGTGCGCTCGTGCGGAAGCTCTGTCCGATCTCGAAATCGTCGTAGTACATGCCGCGCTCGGGTGGCGTCATGTGGGATTCCTTGCGATGAGAGGGCGTGCTTCGATTCACCGGGCGCTGGCGGCCGGATCGCCGCCCTCGGCCGCTTTGCCAGGTTCGGCCGGCGTGGGCGCAGGCTCGCTGCCGATCGGGGGCAGCAACGGATACTTGTTGCGTACCTTCTTGTCGGCTGGTCGGGTCGAAAGGGATTCCTGTTCGACTTCGGCACCTTCACCGACCGGGGGCAGCGCAGATGCGCGGCCGGTCTTGAGTCCCCAGTTGTCCTTGTAGCGCTTCCAGGACGGCACTTTCGTGTCGTTCGCCACGCCAGCCTGGGGATTGCTGCGGATTGCCTGCAGACGAGCCTGAATCTTCTTCGGTTCCTCGTCGAACACCGAGGCCCGGGTGAACTCCGCCCAGGGATCGGCCGTGGCCGGATCGTAGACGAGGCTGCGCAGCAGGCGCTGATGGATGAACACCTTGCCGGCGATGTCGAACTCGAGCAGGAACCAGCCCTTGCGGCCGTCGATCAGACGGAAGCGCTGAGTGGACTTGATGCGGATTTGTCGGGTATCGAACCTCGCCTCGCCGTAGAACACGGTCGGCGAGTATTTCTCGTGTTCGGGGACGTACCAGTAGTAGCGGTCCCTGATGAGTTCCTGGGCGCCGGCGCCCGAGGCCAGCACGAGCCAGGCGAGGGCGAGCAGGCTCCCGAAGAGACTTCGGGCCGGGATCCGGAACCAGCGAGGAAGCGAGGACTGCATCACGGTATTGAATGTCTCGTGGAGCGGCAAAAACTGACCGAGCGAAATCCGGGCCTATCGTTCATCGTCGTTCGCGACCCAGGATCAGCGTGCAGTGCGACGACATCACGCCGCCTTCATTATGCACCAGGGCGAGGGCGGCTTCGTCCACTTGTCGGGGCCCGAGCCCCCCGCGCAGCTGCGCCACCGCCTCGATGATGCCGAACATGCCGCCGGCCGCACCCGCGTGCGCATGCGATAGCATGCCGCCGTGCGTGTTGACCGGCACGGAGCCGCCGATTTCGGCTTCGCCGGCTTCCCAGAATGCGCCGCCCGCGCCGCGGGGTACGAAGCCCAGCTCCTCCAGTTCGATGATCGGTACGATGGTGAAGCAGTCGTAGAGTTGCGCTACATCGATGTCGCCCGGCGCCACGCCTGCCATCGCATAGGCAAGTTCACCGGATCGTACCGAGCCGAACTCGGACAGGCTCGGCGCCGCGAGCAGATACTCGTGCGTATGGGACTCACCGATGCCGAGCACCCATGCCGGCGGTGAACGTCCGCTGGCCGCCCGGTCGGGATGCGTCAGGATCACGGCGCCCGCGGCATCCGAGATCAGGCAGCAATCCAGGAGCGTCAGCGGCTCGGCGATCGGTTTGGCCGCGAGCACGTCGTCGATCGTGATCGGTTGACGCATGTGCGAGTTGGGATGCAGGCAGGCGTGTCGACGGGTCGTCACTGCCACCTGGGCCATTTGCTGCCGCGTCGTGCCGTGTACGTGCATGTAGCGGCGCGCAATCATGGCATAGCAGCCGGGGATCGAAGGTCCGTACGGGTATTCGAAATAGGGATGACCGAACGTCGTCGCGAGTGCGGCGACCGCCTGATCCCGCGTTTGTCCGCTTGCCCGGTTCTCCCCGGTGAGTACGAGGACGGTTGTTGCCTGTCCGCCCGCGATGGCTGCCGCCGCATGACCGATCATGATGGCCGGCGTCGCTCCGCCGGCCACGATCGATGCGCAGAAGTCCGGTTGGAGTCCGAGGTATTCGCACAGCACCGAACCGAGCATGAAATGCGGTTCGGTCATCGTGTAGGCGGTGACGAGCCCGTCGATATCCTGTGGACGCAGGCCGGCATCGTCGAGTGCGCGCTTCGCCGCCTGGGCGTTGAGACCCAGGCCGGTCATGTGCGGCAACCGACCGATGTCTGATTCGCCGATGCCGACGATCGCGGCGCGATTGCGCAGACTCATGCGGCGCCCGGGTGCAAAGGGTCAGCTTTTCGAATCCGGCTCGTAGGCGCGAACGACGCCGTCGGCGATCAGCTTTTCGATCTCCTGCATGCTGAGCCCGGCTTCGCGCAGCACGTCGATACTCTGTTCACCGACGTGCGGCGTCGGCCGGTGATTCCGGGCAGGCGTTGCCGAGAAGTGCATCGGCAGCTTCATGGTGCGCACCGGGCCCTCGGTGGGATGCGGCTCGATCTGGAAGAAGTCGACGTCGGCGAGGTGCGGATCCTTCAGCAGGGTATCGATGGTATGCATGGGCGAAGCGGGGATATCGGCCTTTTCGAGCATTTCGAGCCACTCGGCGCTGGTGCGATGCGCAAGCTCTTCCTCGGTGATGCGATAGACCTCTTTCAGATTCGCGGCGCGCGCCGAACGTTCGCTGAAGCGCGGATCATCCTTCAGTTCCGGCCGGCCGACGAGATCGCAGAAATCGAAGAACATCCGGTCGCTCGACGCCATGACGCAGATGTAGCCGTCCTTGGTCTTGTAGGGGCGCCGATCGAGCAGGCGGATCTTGTTCTTCGTGTGCACCGGCGGTTCGAAATAGTCGTCCCAGATGTGTTCCGACAGGACGAACTCCGCCATCGTTTCGAACATGGGGACTTCGACTTGCTGCCCCTCGCCGGTACGAGCGCGATGCAGCAGCGCTGCGAGCACGGCGTTCGCGAGGAACACGCCCGTGACGCGGTCGGCGACGTTCACCGGCACGAACTGGGGCTTGCCGGAGATCTGCCCGGCGAGTGCGGGCAGGCCGCTCAGGCCCTGAATGACGTCGTCGTAGGCCGGGCGGCCTGCGTAACGGCCCTTGCTGCCGAAGCCGACGGCGTAGCAGTAAACGATATCCGGCTTCACCTTGCGAACCGCCTCGTAGTCCAGGCCCAGTCGGGTTATGGCCTGCACGCGCGCGTTGTGTACGACAGCATCGGCCGTGGCCGCCAGTCGCAGGAATGCTTCGCGGCCTGCGGGATCCTTGAGGTTGATCGACAGGGCGCGTTTGGCGCGGTTGAGCACCATGAAGGTCGCCCCCATGCCCTTGTGCCGCGAGGGGCCGGAATACCGGCGCCCTTCGCCCTCGATCGTCTCGATCTTGATGATGTCGGCACCCATGTCGCCGAGGATCTTGGTCGCATAAGGGCCGAGCAGTACGGTGGTGATGTCGAGGATGCGCATCCCGGCGAGCGGGCCGGTGGGGTGGTGGGCTTGGCGGTGTGGCATGGTGTCTATCCCTGGCGGACGAAGGCTTGGATCGGCAGGGGGAGAGGGGCCGACGCCACGACGGATGTCGCACTCGGGTCCGCGGCTTCGATTCTCATGAACTCTCCTCCGGCATCATTGTATTGTCGTTCGCGCCGATGCGATGTCGCAGTGACGCAAGGTTTCAAACGCCCGATCGCGCGAACTGCGGCAACTTGTGTGCGCCGCGGGCTTCGAAGCACACGCGGACCCGGTCGCCCAGGGCAATCTCGCGTGCCCCGGCACCGACGATGTTCGCCATCATGCGCGGGCCTTCGGCAAGATCGATCAGCGCGACGATATAAGGCGTCCGGGCCGAGAATTCCGGCGAAGGTGCCCGATGCATCACGGTGTACGTGTAGACGCTTCCCTCGCCGCTCGCCTCTACCCACTGCAGGTCGTCGGACCAGCATTCGGGACACAGGTGTCGGGGCGGGAAGTGATGTCGACCGCACGCAGCACACCGGCGAAGCACGAGTTTATGGGAGCTTGCACTCGACCAGTACTCGATGCTGTCGGCATCGACTTGCGGCTCGGGGAGCGGTGCTCGCTCGGGCACGGATGCGTTCATGATTGAAGGTCAGGCGCAAACGCGCGCTGCGGACTACGCCCACGCAGTGTCATGCGTGACGGTCCAGGATCGAAACGGCCGAGCGAACAGGTGTTCATCATGCGGACGTCGCAGTCGATGCTGCGCTGGGCGGATGCGCATCGCAGTGTGTTCGACCGGTTGCGGCAAGCGGTCAAAATGGACTGTCGAGTATAGCCGTGCCCCGGTCCGTTGTCAGATCGGTTTTCCTCGATCCGCGGTGCCTTCGATCCGGCCGCGCGGACTATAATCATCGCCAGTCGCACGGGCGTGTACGCGCACGTGCGACAAGCGTTCTGACTGCATAGAAGCCAGCCGGGTGCGATTTCGCAAACGTGCGATCGCACCTGATCGGCCTCGTGTGTTCGAGGAGAGCATCGGATGAGCGGGACTCTGCCCACAGTACGCCTGGCGCGAAGCGACGACGCGTCGACGATCGCCCGTATGTCGCGGGACTACATCGAGTCCGGACTCGGATGGTCATGGCGACCTCAGCGCGTGCTCGGTGCGATCCGGGATCCGAACACACTCGTGATCGTTGCCGGCGAGGATGCCGTACAGGGCTTCTGCGTCACCCAGTTCGCCGAAGAGATCGGTCACCTCAGCCTGTTGGCGGTCGATGCGAAATTGCGCCGGCGGGGGCTGGGCCGGCATCTGTTTCACTGGATGCTGGGCAGCGCACGAGCGGCGGGTCTGGCCACGATACACGTCGAGATGCGTACGACGAATCTCATGGCACGAGCCTTCTATCGCTCGCAAGGTTTCGAGGATGCCGGACTCGTGCCAGGGTACTACCGAGGGCTCGAGTCGGCGCTGCGCATGGTGCTCGGGCTGCGTGCTCGCGATTTGCCCGACGTGACCTGGGAACTGCCGCTCGAATGGCGGCGCCCCGAGGATTCCTGACCGTGGTGGGCAAGAAGGTCGCGGCGAAGCCGGCCGGCGCAGCGTCCCCCGTGGGATTCATCGGCGTCGGTCGAATGGGCGCACCCATGGTTCGGCGTCTCGTTCGGGCAGGTCACGCCGTGCTTGCCTGGGACAACGATCCTGCAGCCCGACGGCGGGCGAAAGCGGCGGGTGCCTCGGTGGCTCGGTCCGTTCGAGACGTCGGCGACCACTGCGGTGTCGCGATGGTGTGCCTGCCCACACCACAGATCATCCGCGAGGTGGTGCTCGGCACCGAGGGGCTTGTGCACGGCGGATCGCTTCGAACCTACATCGATCTGTCGACCTGCGGCACCGACACGTCACGCGCCGTGGCGGCGGGTCTCGCGGCCAAGCGCATCGTTGCAGTCGATTCGCCGGTCACGGGCGGCATATCACGGGCGAGCGACGGCACGCTGGCAGTCATCGTTTCCGGACCGATGGCGGCGGTTCGCAGCGTGCGCGGCCTGCTTGAGTGCTTCGGAGCCGTGCACGTCGTGGGGCGCGAGGCCGGCCAGGCGCAGACGCTCAAGGTGATCAACAATCTGTTGGGGGCGGTGGCGCTGGTGGCGAGTTCGGAAGCATTCGTGATGGGGGTCAAGGCAGGCCTCGATCCGGACGCGATGCTCGCCGTGATCAATGCGGGCAGCGGGCGCAATTCGGCCACGCTGGACAAGTTTCCTCGCTCGGTGCTCACGCGCAAATTCGACTTCGGCTTTCCGATCGCGCTCTACTGCAAGGACATTCACCTTGCGCTCGCAGAGGCCGAGCGCCTCGGAGTGAATCAGTTCATGGGCAGCACGGCGGCCCAGTTCTACGACTACGCGCGCCACCGCGGCGGAGGGCAGGAAGACTTCACGGCCATCATTCGCTACTTCGAAGACATGGCAGGCGTTCGTGTGGCGGGTCGAAAAGCAGGACGCCGGACCGGATAAGCCTTCGCGGTCCTCAGGATCTGCTCTTGCGCAGGACCTTCGCTGCGAATCCCAGGCATAGTGCGTTGATCCAGAACACTGGTCCCACGCCGAGCGCAGTGCCGATGGCGCCCGACGCGATGGGCACGATGAAGTGGGTGAAGTGATTCACCATCAGCCGCACGCCATTGGCTTCCCCGGCGCGTGCCGCAGGCGACCGGCTGTAGGTAATCATCATCGACAAGGGCTGTCCGAGCCCGAGGGTCATGCCCAAGCCGATCGAGAGTACGCACAGCGCGTACACATTCTCGAAGAAGGGAAAGACCACGAACAGCACGGCCGCGATCGCCATGGCCCAGCCGAGGAGACCGGTCTCGGTCAAGCGGGCGACGAGTGGCGGCAGGAAGTAGCGCACGCAGAACGCCGCTGCGCCGAAGATGCCGAGCACCATGCCGATCGCCACCGGGCTCATTCCGATTTCGTGTCCGTAGACCGGCATGTAGAAGGTGAAGAGGTCCCAACCGGTGACGACGAGTCCGCTCGTGATGAAGCTTGTCCGCAAGGGCTTGTCGCGCAGCAGTTCGGTGACGCTCGAACGCGCTGTGTCGCCTGCGCCTGCAGCCTTCAAGCGGGCGAGACCACGCATGAACGGCAGCGCGACCGCAGGGATCCCCGCGAGCAGCGCGAAGACGAGGTAGGTGTTCACCGAGCCGAGATACTGGATCGCGAACCCCCCGATCAGCGGTGCGACGAGCGTTGAGACGGAGTAGCCCTGGCTCAATATGCTGAAATTGCGCGCGCGGTTCTGCGACGTGCTCATCAGAGCGACGAGGCTTTGGACGGACACGTTGAAGAAGATGAAGCCCGCGCCGCTGACGATTGCGCAGACGTACAGGGCGTTCATCGATTCGAAGGCATACGCGATCAACAGGGCGAGGGTGCCCAGGACGGCCCCCAGGATCATCAGTCGGACGGGGCCGTGGCGATCACAGGCCTTGCCTGCTTCGATGGCCAGAAGCAGAGAGAGAAGAGCGTACAGCCCCGCGAGCACGCCGACCTCGAACGGGTTTGCGCCGAGATGAAGGGCGAAGAGCGAGCTCACGAGACGGCTGCCGATGTAGCAACCGTGGGCAAGCACTGAGAAGAGGGTGACGAGATAGACCATGGGAGCGTCGCAATGTCGATCGTGCGACGGCGGGAGGGACGATGAAAACGACGCGCGGATGGCGTTGCCGCGCGTCAATCGATCGCAGGGGCGTGGGCGCTCAGGATTTCGTCGCCCCTCGCGTGTGCAGGCGTGTCGGCCTCAGCGCAACTCCTGGCCCGTCAGCTTCTCCAGCACGCGTACGATCTCGGTGTGATCCGAATTGCCGCCGAGCGATTTTTCTGCGTCGTTCCACAACGGCACGCAATGGCTTCCCAGCGGCATCGGTGCGTTCACCTGCTCCGCGAGTTCGAGGGCGGTGCGCAGATCCTTCGCCATGAGGGCGATCGAGAATCCGGAGCCGAACGTCCGCGACATGACGAACTGCTCGAACTTGACCTCCGTGCTGTTGTTCTTGCCGGTCGACGCGTTGATTACTTCGAGCGCCTTGTGCGGATCGAGACCGAAGCGCTGCGCTGCAACGAGACCTTCGGCGGCAGCGAGCAGCCCTGTCGCGGAAACGTAGTTGTTGATCGCCTTGATGGCGTCCCCGGCGCCCAGCTCACCGACGATGAAGAGTTGTGCACCCATCGCGGAGAGGACTGGCCGGCAGCGCTCGATCACGGCCGCGTCGCCGCCGATCATCACGGCGAGCTGGCCCGTGATGGCCCGACGCACCCCTCCAGAGACCGGGGCGTCGATCATGTGGATGCCCAGCGCGGCGAGTTCTTCGCCAAGCTTGCGGGTGCCCATCGGTGCCGACGAACTCATGTCGATCAGCACCGAGCCGCGCGCGAAACCGGCTGCGAGCCCGGAACTGGGTGCGCCTTCGCGACCGAGGGCCACCTCACGTACGATCTTCCCGTCGGGCACCATGGTGATCACGACGCGACAGGCGCGCGCCAGCTCGGGGAGATCTTCGTACACTGGCGCATCGAGCTCCTTGCTCATCGCCTGCACGGCTTCCTTGTTGACATCGTTCAGCGCGAGCTGGAAACCGGCCTTCTTCAGGTTGCGGGTCATGGGTATGCCCATCTTGCCGAGGCCGATGAAGCCGATGCGCTCGGGCGCCGAGAACGTGTCCGACATGAAATCCTCCGGTAGGTGCAGGGTATGAGAGCCTCGAATGGTAGCACCGACGGGGCGTACCTCCGACGGGTCTGCCGTGCGCTGCGCCGGGCGGTCGTATGCAGGCCCTGGCGTGGCATAATCGGTCGATCTGCTGCCAGGTGTCGTGAGACTTCCCAATGAAACAAGTGAAACTGCCGGCCGTCTTCATGCGCGGCGGGACGAGCAAGGCAATCGTTTTCCATCAGAAGGATCTGCCGGTCGACCGTGCGCTGTGGGACGACATCTTTCTCGCAGCGATCGGCAGCCCCGATCCCAGCGGTCGTCAGCTCGACGGTATGGGCGGCGGGGTCTCGTCGGTCTCGAAGGTTTGCGTGGTCGGGCCGTCCTCCCGACCCGATGCGGATATCGATTACACGTTTGCCCAGGTCCTCGTGAAGGACCGGCGCGTCGATTATTCGGGCAACTGCGGCAACATGTCTTCGGCGATGGGGCCGTTCGCAGTCGACGAGGGTCTCGTGACAGGCGGCGACGGCGAATCGGTCGTTCGCATTCACAATACCAATACGAAGAAGATCATCCGCTCGCGCTTCGGCATGGACCAGGGTCAGGCCGCCGTCGATGGCGAACTGTCGATTCCCGGCGTCTCCGGCACGGGCGCGCCCGTGCGCCTGGAGTTCCTGAGTCCGGGCGGGGCGACGACCGGCAAGCTGCTACCGACCGGCAATGTCCTGGATACGCTGGATGTACCGGGCGTCGGACGAATTAGGGTCTCGATGGTCGACGCCGCGAACGCATGCGTGTTCGTGCGTGCGCAGGACATCGGCCTCACTGGCATCGAGATGCCCGAAGCGCTCGATGCCGACACCGCAATGATGGCCAGGCTGGGGGCCATCCGGCTGGCGGCCTCCGTCGCCATGGGAATTGCGTCCGATGCGCAAAGCGCGGCCAGGAAGACCACGGTGCCTTTCGTCGGCTTCGTGTCGGCGTCGCAGGAATCGAAGTCGCTCGCAGGCGATGTCATCCACGCCGGCGCGATCGATCTCGTCGCTCGCATGCTGTCGAACGGTCAGACGCATCGTGCGCTGCCATTGACGGCGTCCCTGTGCATGGCGGTGGCCGCGCGGCTACCAGGCAGCGTGGTTCATGAGTGTGCTCGCTCCACCGACGACGTCAACGCGCCATTACGAATCGGCATGCCATCCGGTGTGCTCGTCGTGGCGGCCAGCGTGAAACAGTCGGAAGGGCTATGGGTTGCCGAGCAGGGTGCTTTCTACCGTACCGCCCGTCGGCTCTTCGAAGGATCGGTCTACGTGCGTGCCTCGCATGTCGGCGCGCTCGTCGATGCGCCCGGCGCGGCAACGGTGCGCTAGCCTTTACGGGGCGTCGTCACGTGGTCATCCTCCTCTACTTCTTTTCGAGCCTCTTCATCGTGCTCGGCTTTCTCATGCTCTTCACGTACCGACAGACGAAGCGCTGGGAATTCATCCTACTGTCGTTCGTGTACGCGGGCTCCGGGGTGGCGGCCGGCGCGTCCCTGCAGTGGTGGCCGTTGATGGCAGGCTTCGTCACGGCGTGGCTGCTCAAGTTCGCGGGATATGACCCGGACAAGATCGTCCAGCAGCAGCAAGCCGCGCGCGAGCAGGCGCAGAGCGCGTCGGAGTCGAAGCCGGGCCAGTAGGTCAGCCGATGCCGAGGGGTGGCCGGCGAACTACTTCGCGCCGGTCGTCGCCAGCAGCGAAAGCTCGATGCGCTCGTAGTCGTAGCCGGCCTCGATCACGCGCACGAGTCTGGCGGCGTGCCAGCGACGGTCGAACGAGATCATGCAATCCATCTCGCCGGTGAAGGTGCCGCGTTCGAGCAATACGAACGCATCGGTCGTACTGCGCACCAGGATGGCATCGTGATGAACGTCGGTGGTGCCGGCAACGGCGACCCAGGCGTTTGCGCCGTCGCCTGTGCCGATACGGATGCGGGCACAGATGCCGGTATTGCCCAGGGTTTGCATGCCGATCGACAGTTTCCCCTGCGCCGAGCGGCCCAGGCGCCGGATGACGGCCAACTGCCAATCGAGGCTGTCGATCCGGCGGTATCCGATCAGCCTGCCGACTCGTCCCCAGCCGCCATGGGAAGATGCCGTCGCGCCCAGTCCGCTCGCACTGATGTCCGAGAGCGTCCAGCGTTCGGTCATCTGGCGGTCGCCTTCGAGTTCGAACTTCTGCAGCGTTTCCAGGGGAGAGGCCGATGGCGACGTGTCTGCCTCCGTGGCAAGCTGTGCCATCGTCGCATCGACGGAGCCGAATCTAACCCGGCCGAACAGCTTGTGGTCGTAGGGCGTGTTGTCTTCGTAGCTGAGACTTCCCCCTGCTTTGGCGTATTCGGTGGCCGCGATCATGCGTCGGACCTGGGCCACGCCGTGCGTCACGAGAATTTCTCCTTCAGCCTGATCGCGACGCTGGCGGCGCTGCGGCGGTTCGACCGACCAATGGCTGAGCAGCAGCTCGAGCAGCGTCCCGTAGGCGGCGCGCTCGATGCGGTGGCCGCCGAGCCACTCGGGCAGCGTGTGGGTCTGCTTGAATTCCTTGTTCAGGCTGGCGAGCTTGGCATAGGCGTGCGAGACGCCGAAGAAACGCATCCCCGGTCGGGGCTTGAGTCCCTTGACCCAGCGCCTGACGACGGGGTTCGCACCGGGCTCGACGACGAATGGCGTCGTTTCGCGCGGGGCATCTGAAAATTGATACGAACCGGCGAATTGGCGCAGGATGACTTCCAGCACCGTGATCTGCGGGGGCAGCAGGTTGGGAATCGGGGCTGCGTCGAGCATCAGCGCGAGGAGCAGTTCCCGCTCGACGCTGCTCTGGAACCCGCATCGCGGATAGAGTTCGACCAGGGTATGCGTGGCGCCGATGGACGCCGACCAGGCCACCAAACCGAAGAGGTTGTCCCAGTACCCGCTATCGACATCGCGATACCTCATTCGAAGCAGCGTCTTGAATCGAGCGAGTGCAGCCGTCGATCGACATGCGATGAGAACGGCGTCGGCGTGGGCGCTTTCTCCCTGCGGATCGTTGCTCAATGCTTCGAGGCAGACCCGGTATCCGGCGTATAGGTTTCGGGAGTAGCGGCTCAAGGCGAGCCAGGCCGGATCGGACAGTTCACGGCCCCGGTCATCGCTGATCAGCGATGACGCAATGGCGGCGAGCGGTTCCTGCGCCCGTTCATCGAGCGTCTTCAATGCATGTCGCAGGCGATCGGGGGGGATTTCAAGGCTGCGCGCCTGTTCGAATTGCTCGCCGATCGCCTCCAGTGTGCGGGCCGGCAAGGTCGTCGGCAAACCGTCGATGAAGTTGCGCAGCCCGACGTCGGAACCCAGGCTTTCGGGATCTTCCTCGGGCGCCGTGAACTGCTTGGCGAGCCATTTGAACATGCGTTTCGACGCCGGTTCTTCCGTATCCGTGTCCGGCTGCGATTGCCTTGCGACCGACGATGAAGCGTACCAGTGCATTGCCATTCCGTAAAATCGAACTGTGCGACCCGGCGTCGTTCCTGCCCGGCGGTCGCAGTTCGATTAACGACGCTGAAAACGAGGTTCTAAATAGGGGATTGCGCAGCATCCTGGCTACCGGATCCTTCGCGTACGGGAGCTTCGGCGTCGGGGCGGTCGGGATGCATAGGCATTGAAAAGACAAAGAAACGGATCATGCGCGTCCGCTTCGAGAGACGGCTCGCTCAAGGTGTTTCAATAGCAAAGCGTCTGGCGGCCGCGACTGCGACAGATCGTGCCATCCGTGCCGTAGGTCGAGGTGCCCTGCTGCGAGTAGCGGCTGCCGTCGTCCCCGGTCAGGCTCCGGCCACGTCGAGCATAGGTGCTGCCGTCGGAGCCCTGGATTTCGTCACCCACCGCCCGATACCTCGTGCCGTCGTCGCACTGCACGGACTGATAGCCGATATCGCGGCACGACCGCTCGGGCCCGCGCTGCGGCTGTGGTAGCGGATCGAACTCGGGGATTCTTCGGTATTCCCAAGGAGGGACCGGATTCGCCTCCCGCCAGAGTCCCTGGCGGGCGTTCCTGGCCTTCAGGCATGCCGCTTGATAGGTCTCGAGCGTATTTTCAGGCAGCATGGATGCATCGCTCGGATCACACCATGCGAGTCCCGCTGTGATCAGTATCAAGCCGACATCCTGGCCATCCATCTCTGCGCGTGCGTGCGTGCGGCCGTCACTGCCCGAGCCATCGACGCGAATCTTGATCGCACCGCTGCTCAGCCACTGGGATGCAAGCTGGCGAGCCTCGGACGCAAATCGTTGTCGGCGCTCGGGTGCATCGATACCGGTCAGTTTGATGCGCCTGAGTTTCCCTTCTGAATCGAGCATTGCGAATGCGGTACCACTCGAATAGGCGACGATCTTCCCACTGATCGACGTCGTTGCGGGGGCGCTTGTCGGTTGGGCATGGACAACGGACGCACACGGGAGCATGAGCATCGCTGCGGCCACGATGCATCCAAGACCTGTTGCCATCGCTATTCCTGGTGCGTTGCGATCTCCGCCGGACATGCGCCGGAGGTCGGAGACGGATGCGAATTGTCCCCGAGCGGCTGCGCGCCTGTCCCCGAACGGCTGCGCTCCTGCAGTGCAGAAACGGTAGTGTATGGCGCCCCCGAGACGAATCGAACGTCCGACCTACCCCTTAGGAGGGGGTAGCTCTATCCACTGAGCTACGGGGGCCGAGCGGCGGATTCTAACCCAGGACGTCCCGGGATTTGTCTCCACTCGTCGCGCCGCGGCCGAAGGCCGTGCGCGCAACGGCGACGTCCGCGAAGGGTGTACCCGGCGTCGACCGCCCTTGCATTCATTCGCTGGTTCGGCGCTATCATTCCGGCGTCAGACTTGGCGAGCGAGTGGCAATATGATCGGGTCGATCGACCATGTGGTGCTCACCACCCGGGACGAACGTCGGTGCCTCGACTTCTACACGCGGGTGCTTGGCATGACCGAAGAGCGTTATGGTGCGAACCGCCTTGCACTGCGATTCGGTAACCAGAAAATCAACGTTCATCCGCCCGGGCTCGATGCCGAGCTCAAGGCCTCCGAGCCAAGCGCAGGATCGCTCGACCTCTGTTTCCTCGCCACCGTGCCGCTCGAACGAGTCATCGACAGGCTCGATGAGTGCGGCATATCCATCGTCGCCGGTCCGCTCAGGAGAAGCGGCGGCTGTGGTGCGATCCGTTCCGTCTACGTGCGCGACCCGGATGGCAATCTGGTCGAGATTTCGGAACCGCTCCGATAGCCGGGTCGGGTAGATACCTCGGTGGCTCGCGCCCATGGCATTGTCTCCTCGCGTCGAAGGCGAGGTTCTCGCCACTTCAACAGACTGCAAATTGGCCTGCTGTTCGGGGCTTCAATGCGTTCGCATTGCGCGTATGGTGGGAATCGACGTGAGGAAGGGGCGTCAACGTTCGAAGCTTCGTGACCGTTGATGCAATTTGAGCCTCGACAACTCGCTGTTGCTATGCGGAACCACGAAATCTGGAATGGGTCGGTGTCCGTCTGAGGTAATCGAATCGCACGAAGTCGCGGCGGGTATCGTAGGCGGACGCGCCAATGTCAGATGCTCCGGCCCGACAATTGCTTGAATCGAGATGAACTGCAAGCGGGAGTAAGGGTCACAGGAATTGTTATTGCGTCACCGAGTCGACGACGTTTGCGCTGAACGTCGCCGTCGAGCGAGGCCGAATGGCCGGGAGAGATTCATGACGACACTGCTGGAAGGTTTCAAGAGCCGCTACTCTGCCACACAAGAAACGGAAATGTCGCTCGAGGAATATCTCGATCTCTGCCGTAGCGACAAATCGGTTTACGCCAATGCGGCCGAGCGAATGCTTGCTGCGATCGGCGAGCCCGAAGTGGTCGACACCCGCAACGACCCGCGTCTGTCGCGTCTGTTCTCCAATCGCATCATCCGGCGCTATCCCGCGTTCCGCGAGTTTTACGGCATGGACGAAGCGATCAATCAGATCGTCTCGTTTTTCCGCCATGCCGCACAAGGCCTGGAGGAGCGTAAGCAGATTCTCTATCTGCTTGGCCCGGTCGGCGGCGGCAAGTCGTCCCTGGCGGAGCGACTGAAGCAGTTGATGGAGCATCAGCCCATCTATGCGCTGAAGGGCTCGCCGGTCAACGATTCCCCGCTGGGTCTTTTTTCCGCGGACGAATACGGCGAGATGCTCGAGAAGGAGTACGGCATCTCTCGCCGCTACCTTTCCGGTATCCCGTCGCCCTGGGCAGTGAAGCGTCTCGAAGAATTCGGCGGCGACCTCTCCAAGTTTCGTGTCGTACGGCTGCATCCGTCCGTGCTGCGTCAGGTCGCGATCGCGAAGACCGAACCCGGCGACGAAAACAATCAGGATATTTCGTCCCTCGTCGGCAAGGTGGATATCCGCAAGCTCGACCAATACTCGCAGCACGACCCGGATGCGTACAGCTATTCGGGTGGGTTGTGCCTTGCGAATCAGGGCATGCTCGAATTCGTCGAGATGTTCAAGGCGCCCATCAAGATGCTGCACCCGTTGCTGACGGCAACGCAGGAGGGCAACTTCAAGGGCACCGAGGGCTTTGGCGCCATTCCCTTTCAGGGCGTGATCCTCGCGCACTCCAACGAAGCCGAATGGCATAGCTTCCGCAACAACAAGCGCAACGAAGCCTTCCTCGACCGGATCTACATCGTCAAGGTGCCGTATTGCCTGCAGGTCACCGAGGAAGTTCGCATCTACGACAAGCTGATGCGCAGCAGTTCGCTTGCTGCGTCCCCGTGTGCACCGGGTACGCTTGAGGCCATGGCCCAGTTCTCCGTCTTGACTCGCCTCAAGGAGCCCGAGAATTCAAGCATCTTCTCGAAGATGCGTGTGTACGATGGCGAGAGCCTCAAGGACACGGATCCAAAGGCGAAGTCGTATCAGGAGTATCGCGATTACGCAGGTCCCGACGAAGGGTTGACGGGCATGTCGACCCGGTTCGCGTACAAGGTGCTCTCGGCGGTGTTCAACTACGATCATACCGAGATAGCCGCGAACCCCGTGCACCTGATGTACGTGCTCGAACAACGCATCGCGCGCGAAGATCTTCCCGAGGAGACGCAGCGGCGTTATCTCGAGTTCATCAAGGGCTGGCTCGCGCCGCGTTATGCAGAATTCATCGGGAAGGAAATTCAAACCGCCTACCTCGAATCCTATGCCGAGTACGGGCAGAACATCTTCGATCGCTATGTCACCTACGCCGATTGCTGGATTCAGGACGAAGAGTTTCGCGATCCCGATACGGGTGAAGTCTTCGATCGCGCGGCCTTGAACGCCGAGCTCGAGAAGATCGAAAAGCCGGCGGGCATCGCAAACCCCAAGGATTTCCGCAACGAGATCGTGAATTTCGTGCTGCGGGCGCGTGCGGCGAGCGGCGGCAAGAATCCGGCGTGGACGAGCTACGAAAAGCTGCGTGAGGTCATCGAGAAGAAGATGTTTTCGAATACCGAAGATCTGCTGCCCGTCATTTCGTTCAACGCGAAGTCGTCCGAGGACGATCGCAGCAAGCACGAGAACTTCGTCGCGCGGATGGTCGCCAAGGGCTACACCGAGAAGCAGGTTCGTCTGCTCTGCGACTGGTATCTGCGGGTACGGAAGTCTTCGTAAGCTGAAGCGGGTACCGGCGGCGCTACAAATGCGCTGATGAGCCCAAACATACCGATAAGAGGGCCCCAATGGCACATCTGATCGACCGCCGGCAGAACGCGCCCAACAAGAGCGCGGTCAATCGATCGCGTTTCCTGCGGCGCTACAAGGAACAAATCAAGCGTGCAGTGCACGACATGGTTTCCGAGCGATCGATCACCGACATGGACCGTGGCGGGAACGTCAGCGTGCCGCGCAAGGATATCTCCGAGCCGGTCTTTCGCCACGGCGAGGGCGGTGATCGGGAAATCGTTCATCCCGGCAACAAGGAATTCATCCAGGGTGATCGCATACCGCGTCCCGACGGCGGCGGGGGTGGTGGAGGCGGTCGCGAAGCCGGCACCGGCGAATCCGAGGACGAGTTCGTTTTCGCGCTCTCCCGGGAGGAATTCCTTCATATCTTTTTCGAGGACCTCGAACTGCCCCGGCTCGAACGCAACATGCTCGTCGGGATCGAGGAGAGCAAGCCCATGCGGGCCGGCTACACCACGAGCGGTTCACCGACCAATCTTTCCATCGTTCGAACGATGCGCACATCGCTTGCTCGGCGCATCGCGCTTGGCGGTCCGCTGGCGCGCGAGTTGGAGGAGGTCGATGCCGAGATGGTGCGGGCGCTGGCCGAAGGGCGCCCCCAAGCGGAGATCGATGCACTGCAAGAGCGCATCGACGATCTGAAACGGCGCATCAAGCGCGTGCCGTTTCTGGACGAGTTCGATCTTCGGTATCGCAATCGGGTCAATGTCCCGGAGCCTACGGCGCGAGCAGTCATGTTTTGCCTGATGGACGTGTCCGCGTCGATGGACGAGGGCAAAAAGGATCTCGCGAAGCGCTTCTTTACGTTGTTGTATCTCTTTCTGACGCGCAAGTACGAGCACGTCGACCTCGTGTTCGTGCGCCACACCGATAACGCCGAAGAGGTCGACGAGAAGACATTCTTCTACGATCGCAAGAGCGGCGGCACGGTCGTGCTCTCCGCGTTACAACTCATGCACGAGATCGTCGAGGCCCGTTATGCGTCCGGCGGCTGGAACATCTATGCCGCTCAGGCGTCCGACGGCGACGCCTTCGGGGCCGACGCCGGCAAGAGTGCCCGCTTTCTTGCGGAACGCCTGCTGCCGCTGACTCGCTACTATGCTTACCTCGAAACGCCTGATGAGGCTGGCGGCCGAATGAGCAGTCTCTGGGTGGAGTATCAGGAGATCCGGGCGCCCGCCGGTGCGTTTTCGATGCGGCGGGTCACGCGCCGCGACGAGATCTATCCCGTATTTCGGGAGCTGTTCCGCAAGGAAGTGGGAGCGCGCGCAGCATGAGCTACATCTCGACCGGAGCCGACTGGGACTTCGAATTGATCGAGAAGTACGAACGCGAGATCGCGAAGAGCGCCTCCGGGTTCAAGCTCGACACCTACCCGAACCAGATCGAAGTCATCAGTTCCGAGCAAATGCTCGACGCCTACGCCAGCGCCGGCTTGCCTGTCGGCTATCCGCACTGGACCTATGGCAAAGAATTCATTCGCAACGAACAGGCCTACCGCAAGGGCTACCAGGCGCTCGCCTACGAAATCGTCATCAATTCCGATCCCTGCATTGCGTATCTCATGGAAGAGAACACGATGATGATGCAGGCCCTGGTCGTTGCGCACGCATCCTTTGGCCATAATTCCTTTTTCAAGGGCAACTATCTTTTCCGGCAGTGGACCGAGGCGGATGCAATCATCGACTATCTGGTGTTCGCCCGCCGCTACGTGATGGAGTGCGAGCAGCGCTACGGTGAAGCCGAGGTCGAGGCCGTCATCGATTCGTGTCACGCATTGAGCCTGCACGGCGTGGATCGCTTCAAGCGACCGCAGCCGCCTTCGGCGCGTGAGGAGCGCGCCCGCGTGGAGGCTCGCGCTGCGTACGATCAGCGGCAGTTCAACGACTTGTGGCGCACCGTTCCGGGCCGCGAACCGACCAGTTCGACGGGCAAGAAGCGCGACTTTCCCGCCGAGCCTGAAGAGAACATTCTCTATTTCATTGAAAAGCATTCGCCACGGCTCGAACCATGGCAGCGCGAACTGGTGCGCATCGTGCGCAAACTGGCCCAGTATTTCTACCCGCAGGTGCAGACCAAGGTGATGAACGAGGGTTGGGCGACTTTCTGGCACTACAGCCTCGTCAACGACCTTTACGACAGGCGTTTGATCAACGACGGGTTCATGCTCGAGTTCCTGCAGTCGCATACCAACGTCGTGTGTCAGCGCGGATTCGACGAACGAGGCTTCGGCGGCATCAACCCCTACGCGCTCGGGTTTGCGATGTTTACCGATTTGAAGCGGATTTGCGAGTCGCCGACCGCCGAGGATCGGCGCTGGTTTCCGGAGCTGGCGGGGGCCGATTGGCTGAAGTCGCTCGATTTCGCCATGCGCAACTTCAAGGACGAATCCTTCATCGGTCAGTTCATGTCGCCGAAGCTCATGCGCGATTTCCACTTCTTCGCGGTGGCCGATCACGAATCCGAGGGTGAGCTCTTCATCGATGCAATTCACGATGAAGGCGGTTACCGCCGGGTGCGCAAACTGCTCTCGGAGCAGTACAAGCGGGAGAACGGCGTGCCGGATATTCAAGTCGTGCGCTACGATCGCGACGGCGATCGATCGCTCACCTTGCGTCACTTCCAGGCACGCAACCGCCCGCTGAAACTCGAGGAAGCCCAGGAGGTCATGAAGCACATGGCACGCCTTTGGGGATTCTCCGTCCGGCTGGAATCGGTCGACACGGAGGGACAGGTCAAGAGCACTCTGGAGTGCTCGCAATAGGGGTCATCGACTGACCACTGACCTTCGCTCGGCCAATCGTGCTGCGCTTGCTCAGCTTCGCCGTGGCGCTCTCGGTTTTCGAAGCACCGCTTTCCCGTCAGTCGGTCTGGTCGTGGAGGCGGGCTCGTGCCACAATCGACCGTCATTGCACCCTACGCTGCCTGCGACGAGCACTGCGGTTGCGGGCGGGGGGGGCGCAGACAGGCTAATCCACGCGGTAACGACATGCAGGCGGTCGACGAGTTCGAACGGATGGCGCTCGGTCCCGATCGGGATATCGATCTCGTTCGCGGTGCGCTTCTGATCGCCGCCGAACAGTACCCCGAACTCGATGTGGAAGCGTATGTTCGGCGCCTGGACGATCTGGGAGCGATCCTACGTGGGCGACTTCGACCAGACATCGGTCCGGCCGATGCGATCCGTTCGCTCAACCGCTACATGTTCGACGAGCTGGGGTTCCAGGGGGCGGTCGACGACTACTACGATCCCCGCAACAGCTTCCTCAACGAAGTGCTCGACCGGCGCATCGGCATCCCCATTACGCTCGCGATCGTCTACATGCGGTTGGGCCGGCATCTGGGTTTGAGGCTCGCAGGCGTTTCGTTTCCCGGGCACTTCCTCGTTCGGTGCCCGGTACACGAAGGCACGGTGGTACTCGATCCGTACCACAAGGGGGTTTCCCTGGGAATTCCCGAACTGCAGAAACGTCTCGGAGGCGATCAAGGGCAAGGGCCCGGGCCGGCCGACGTTGCCGCAATGCTTGCGCCGGCCAATCCGCGCGAGATCCTTGCCCGATTGCTGCGCAATCTGCGAGGGATACACGTTCAATACAATCAGCATGCGCAAGCGCTTGCGGCCACATCGCGCATACTCACGCTCACGCCGGGCAATGCGCTGGAGTGGCGCGAACGCGCACACCTTCATCTTGTGCTCGAATGCTTCCGCGCGGCCCTGGGCGATTTTCAGCGCTACGCGGCGCTGGCGCCCGAGGCCGACGACATCGACGCGATCCGAACGCGCATCGTCGAACTTCAGCAGCGCTGTGCGCGCCTCAATTAGGCGCTCGACGGCAGCGGCCTCGCGCCGCTGCCGACGTTCGGAAACGCAATCGGAGTTCCCTGATGGATAGGGCAGCCCGCTCGGATCCGCGATGGACGAGCGACCTGAAGGGCCGCTACCGCGCCGAGCCGGGCAGCCAGACGCGTACGAAGCGGATCGGTTCGTCGATGGCGACGGAATTGTCGCTGCGCGCCGGTACGGATTCCGTGGTCGCAGCTGGTAAGGTGATCGATACGGGATCGGCCTTGGCCGGCGCACCTGCCACGGTGCCGCCGAATTCGTCCCTCACCAGGCCGGCAGCCGGCACGGGCACAACTTCGCTGCGCGGTTTCGTCGGTGCGAAATCCTCTTCGGGCTCAGGCGGCGGATTGCCATCGTAGACGAGACTGCGACGACGCTGCAGGTAGGCGTCGCGCAGGAAGGCATAGCGATCGATGGCCGCGGCGTCCAGAACCTTTTCGCTTTCGAGCAGATTGGCCCGCGTATTGACGACACGCAGCACGAGGAACTGATTGCGGGTACGGATGTGGTCCTCCCAGCGGACCGGATCCGTCTTGGCGTCGACCCAGCGTCCGACGCCATCGCGGAACGTACTCGGGCCCAAGAACGGCAGCATGAGGTAAGGGCCATTGCCCACCCCCCAGTAGCCCAGGGTCTGGCCGAAGTCCTCGTTGTGTTTTTCCAGGCCGAGATGTGTCGCGACGTCGACGAGACCGAGCACACCGACGGTCGTGTTGATCAACAGCCGGCCGGTGTCCGACAACGCCTGGGGAATCTTCAGCTGCAAAATGCCGTTCACGATGACGGTGACGTCATCGAGATTGGAAAAGAAGTTGCTGACCCCGGTGCGAACGAACTGCGGCAGCACGGCACGGTAACCCATCGCGACCGGCTTCATCACGACAGTGTCGATGGCGTCGTTGAACGCATAGATGCCCCGGTTGAGCGGTTCGAGGGGATCACGCGCGTTTTGGTGTGCACAGCCGGAAATCAAAACGGTCAGTGCGAGGACACTGACTGCCACTGAACGACGCCACTCGGATTGCAGGGTGCTCATCGGATCGTCGCTCTTGGGTTCAATTCGGATGCCTCGAAATTCGATCGGTTTTCATATTAACACGCTCAAGCACTTGCCCAAGTCCGCCGGGGTCGTCCGAAGCGCCGACGCCGCACCTCGATGCTGCACCGCGCGGGCGTCGATCGAGTGGGTCACCGGAGAGGTTACGGCGTTTCCCCCACTGGCTTGAGCGGCAGCAGGCGAGGGTTCGGCCGTCATTTCCAGCGACGAAGGGGGGCGCCGCGTTGCTGCAGGGTCATGTGGCGGTAAGGGGCGTCGAGCCTGGTTGGGTGCGGCGATGGGCCGAAGGGCGGGATCGGCGAGTCCCTCGGGAAACGGCACCTCGGCATGTGGATGCGCATCCCCGACTTCGTCGAAGTCCCGGTCGGGGCCTCGGACGCGTTTGTTATACTGGTTCAGGCTCGCAGGCACTGCTCATGTCGCCTTGAATGGGGGGGTCGGCGCTTCGTCCCGAAACGTTTTTCGACAGGATGGCCATCATGTTGCAGCCGGTGAAAATCAATGCGCCGAAACTGAACGATCCCAAGCTCTTTCGCCAGCAGTGCTACATCGACGGTCAATGGCAGGATGCCGACGACAAGGCCACGCTGACCGTCGTCAATCCCGCCGATGGCACGGTCGTCGGTACCGTACCCAAGATGGGCGAGGCCGAAGCGCGGCGGGCGATCGAAACTGCGGACGCGGCGTGGCCCGCATGGCGCCAGAAGACGGCCAAGGAGCGGTCCGCGGTCCTGCGGCGCTGGTTCGATCTCATGATGCAGCATCAGGACGATCTCGCCGTGCTCATGACCATGGAGCAGGGCAAGCCGCTCGCCGAATCCAAAGGCGAGATTGCCTACGGCGCGTCGTTCATCGAGTGGTTCGCCGAGGAGGCGAAGCGCGTTTACGGCGATACCATTCCGGCGCAGTTCACCGATCGTCGCATCGTCGTGATCAAGCAGCCGATCGGTGTCTGCGCTGCGGTGACGCCCTGGAACTTTCCGAATGCGATGATCACCCGCAAGGCCGGTCCCGCGCTGGCGGCCGGTTGCACGATGGTGATCAAGCCCGCATCGCAGACCCCTTTTTCCGCGCTTGCACTGTGCGAACTCGCCGAACGCGCCGGGATTCCGAAGGGCGTGCTGAGCGTGATCACCGGTTCAGCCGCGTCGATCGGCAAGGAGCTGACGGGGAATCGACTGGTTCGCAAGTTCACGTTCACCGGATCCACCGAGATCGGCAAGCAACTGATGGCCCAATGCGCGAGCACGGTGAAGAAGGTGTCGCTCGAACTGGGCGGCAATGCGCCGTTCATCGTGTTCGACGACGCCGATCTCGACGCAGCCGTCGAGGGCGCCATCGCGTCGAAATACCGCAATGCCGGTCAGACCTGCGTCTGCGCCAATCGTTTCTATGTCCAGGATGGCGTGTACGACGCGTTCGCGCGCAAGCTCGCGGAACGCGTGACCCAGATGAAAGTGGGCAACGGCCTGGACGCAGGCGTCGTCCAGGGGCCGCTCATCGACAAGAACGCGGTGGCGAAGGTCGAGGAGCACATCGCAGACGCGCTCGGCAAGGGCGCCCGAGTCGTCGTCGGCGGCAAGCGGCATGCGCTCGGCGGCACGTACTTCGAGCCCACCGTACTCGCCGATGTCACCCCCTCGATGGCCGTTGCAAGCGAAGAGACCTTCGGGCCGGTGGCGCCGCTGTTCCGGTTCCAGACCGAAGCCGAACTGGCCGGCCATGCCAATGCCACGGAATACGGGCTCGCGGCCTACTTCTACAGCCGCGACATCGGGCGCATCTGGCGTACGGCCGAGGCGCTCGAATTCGGCATCGTGGGGATCAACGTCGGCATCATTTCGACCGAGGTCGCCCCCTTCGGCGGCATGAAGGAATCGGGCATCGGTCGAGAGGGTTCCAAGTACGGGATGGAGGAGTTCCTCGAGGTGAAGTACCTCTGCATGGGCGGCCTCGACCGGTGAGCTGCCTGAAGCACCCGCCCCGTTTCTTCCAGGGTTGGCGCGCGCGCGTCAACCGCCGCACCGGGGTGCCCGTTAGGGACGGATCAGTCGGCCGCGGTCGCACAATTTTTTCTTGCTCGGGTATTCGATGATCACTCGCAACTGTTCGACGTGGCGCAGCATCGGGGTGGGTTTGGCATTGTGTTTCGGATTCGGTACCGCCGTCGGTCAGTCGACGACGGCGCCCAAGCCCGCCGCGCCGATTGCCATCGTCCTCAACTCCGGCGAAGGCACCATCAGCCTCGTCGACATGACGACCCGCAAGGAAACCAAGCGCGTTCCGATCGGCAAGGAGCCGCACCATCTCATGATCACGCCTGACGATCAGCACCTCATCGTCGCGAATGCCATGAGCAACAACCTCGTATTCCTCGATCCGTCGACGGGCAGGATCATCAAGCGGATCGAGAAGATTTCGGATCCCTATCAGATCGGCTATTCGCCGAACAACAAGTACTTCGTCTCCGCGTCGTTGCGCCTCGACCAGACGGACATCTACGAGGCGCAGACCTTCAAGCTGCTCAAGCGCATCCCGACGCCGAAGGCGCCCAGTCACATCGCGTTCAACGCCGATTCCACGCTCACCTTCATCACGCTGCAGGATACCGCTGAAGTCGCCGCCATCGATCTGGCGACTCAGAACATTCAATGGAAGGTCAAGGTCGGCCCGATCCCCGCCGGCATCTGGATGACGCCGGATGACAAGCACCTGCTCGTCGGCCTCACGGGGTCGGACGGCGTCGATGTGATCGACTGGCGCAAGCCGGCAGTCGTTGCCCGCATCACGACCGGCAAGGGGGCCCACAACTTCCTGGCGATGGGCGACAAGCGTCACGTCCTGATTACCAACCGGGTGGAGAACACGGTCGCGATCATCGATCAGCAAACGCTGAAGGTGACCGAGAAGTTCCACGTGCCCGGCGGGCCGGACTGCATGGAGCTCACCCGCGACGGGCGCGAACTCTGGGTGACGTCCCGCTTCCGGCGGCAGGTCACGGTCGTCGATATGGCGACCAAGAAAATCATCGCCGAGATTCCCGTCGGTCGCTCCCCCCACGGGGTCTACTTCCGCAACCATGCGTCTCGCCAGTAGCGTCCTGTTCGTACTCCTCGCATCGTATTGCGTCGGTGCCGGCGCCGACTGCAAGGGCACCGTCTATCTCACCATCGACACCGGCAACATGGAACCGGCCGAAGCCATCGCGGGCATCCTGCGCAAGCACGACGTGAAGGCGACGTTCTTCCTCGCCAACGAACGTACCAAACGCGGCGATACCTCGCTCGATCCTGCGTGGGGCGAGTTCTGGCGCAGTCGCGTGGCGGAAGGGCATGCATTCGGCAACCACACCTGGCGGCACTGGTACTTTCGCCGCGACGTCGGGCCGGACAAGGTCGCCTACGTAAGCCGCGACGGCGCGACCGAGATGCTGGACCAGGGAGCGTTCTGCGCCGAGTTCGAAAAGGTCGAGCAGGCATTCCGACAGATGACGGGGCGGCGCCTCGATCCGATCTGGCGGGCACCGGGCGGACGCACCACGCCCCGCAGCCTGCAATTTGCGAAGACCTGCGGCTACGCGCGGCATGTGCACTGGAGCGATGCCGGTTTTCTGGGCGATGAATTGCCCTCCGATCGCTACCCGAACGACAAGCTGCTCAGGAACGCACTTGCCAACATTCGTCCCGGCAACATACTCATGATGCATCTGGGCATCTGGTCGCGCAAGGATCCGTTCTGGCCCCAGCTGGATCCGCTGCTCGGCGGGCTGAAATCGCGCGGCATGTGTTTCGCCACTCTGACGGAAAAGGGCGCATGAGCCATCTCATCGACGCTTTCGCGACGCTGCAGGCATTGATCTACGAGAATCTCGTGCTGCCCTCGATGTACATGCTGGGCTTCATGGATTTCGCCGAGCCTGCTTTCGATGCCACCGAGTTCGTCCTGCTCGGCCTGTTGCAGCTCATCTTGGTTTACCTTTTGTTGCGTCCCCTGGAGGCCTGGTTTCCGGCGGAGCCGTGGCCCGATCGTCGTTTCGTGCGAGTCGACGTGCTCTATACCGTGCTGCATCGCATCGGCATCATACCGATCGCGATCTTTGCCCTTCTTACGCCGGTGATCGATTTCGCGGACGGCGAATTGCGCACCCTCGGGTACATTCCGCCGTCGTTGGAAGCGGTCATTCCAGGGCTGGCGGACTCACCCTTCATGGCGTTCCTGGTCTACCTGGTCATCCTGGATTTTGCCGATTACTGGCGCCATCGCTTCCAGCATCGCTGGGGACGCTGGTGGGCGCTGCATGCCCTGCATCACAGCCAGCGACAGATGTCGTTCTGGACAGACGACCGGAACCACCTCCTTGACGACGTCATCGGCGGCCTGTGGTTCGCCGCAGTTGCTTTCGTCGTGGGTGTGCCGCCCGGGCACTTCATTGCGGCAGTCATGGTTACGCGGTTCATCGAGAGTCTGTCGCATGCCAACCTGCGCCTGGAGTTCGGGCGTATCGGCGAGCGGCTGCTCGTCAGCCCGCGGTTTCACCGCACGCATCACGGTGTGGGCGTCGGGCACGAGGGGGCTCGCTACGGCTGCAACTTCGCGACGCTCTTTCCCCTCTGGGACATCGTGTTCGGTACGGCCAACTTCACGTATCGCGGGATGACTACCGGCATTTCCGATCAGTTACAGGGGCGCGACTACGGCGATTCATTCCTCGCCCAGCAATGGCTCGGGTTGAAGCGACTGGTCGGGCGCGCTTGAAGCAGCGCCGCGCGTGCACCATCCATGCGCACGTCCGGCCCTGAAGGATGCCTCAATCTAGCCTAGGAAGCCCGAAGTCGTCGTTCGTGAGGTCATTGAAGTCGCCGAGGTCTCTGCTATCCAGTTCCCAGGCTTCGATTTCGTCGTCGGCGACGACGAGCTCGTGCGCCTTGCGCTCGAAGTAGACGTCGTCGAAGAGGGACTCGCGCTTGTGGAGGGTGGGCGTACGCATCGTTTTGCTCCTTGGTTCGAAGATCACACTTGTTCGAGTCGACGTCGTCTTCTCGTAGTCGTCTGCTAGGCGGCGCCCACGCGGGTGACGTATGCTCTCGACGGCGAAATCATTGCAAACAGCGGTTGGTACGATTCGTTAAGCACAGCGAATGCCAGCACACTAGCAGACCGCTCGGAAGCAGCGATGGCCGGATGAACGGTACGTCCGTCCCGCATATCGACGGTTCGATTCGAGGCGGTACGGCGAGACGAAGATCGATAGACGGAGGTCTTGAATGAGCGAGGCATCAACCCGCGCGGTGGGCAAGGCGCAGGCGAGCGAACCGGATGAGGAGAGCTTCGTCAGTCGCCATTTGAATCGCCTGCGTCGCACCTGGCAGCGAATCGCGGGCGTCACTGTCAGCGCGGAGACGCCACAAGGCGGCATGACGGCGCGGCAGCTGAAGGAACTCGAAGGCCAGATGCACGGGTGCGTCGCGCAGGCCGGCGGTGAAGTCTCCGCGCGTCTGGAAGCCGCAAGCCTCGGGCAGACATATCTCGGCCTCGGTCCGCTCGGCCGGCGTCAGTTTCTCGGCGTAATGGCGGCGTTCGGGCCCGACCAGCGCGTATTGAAGGCGGCGGCGAAGGGCTACCTCGAAGCGACCGACGACACCGGGCGACTGGAGCAGGAACGCACCATGCGCGAGGCGGTGCGATCGCCGCGCTCCAAGATATTGACGCAGTTCACGGGTCTTCCGGACGGCGTGAAGTTTCTGGTCGACATGCGGGCCGACCTGCTCAAATTCGCCCGTGACGACAAGCGCCTCGACGTGCTGGAGCGAGAGTTGTCGTCCCTGCTGGCGCTGTGGTTCGACGTGGGTTTCCTCGAACTGCAGCGGATTTCCTGGGATTCTCCGGCATCGCTGCTCGAACGACTGATCGCGTACGAAGCCGTGCACGAGATCCGCTCGTGGGAGGACTTGCGCAATCGGCTCGATTCGGATCGCCGCTGCTACGCATTCTTCCACCCGCGCATGCCCCGAGAGCCGTTGATCTTCGTGGAGATCGCATTGACGCGAGGTCTCGCCGACAGTGTTCAGCCGCTGCTCGACGAGCATATGCCGGCCGCGGATTTGCGTCGTGCCGATACGGCGATTTTCTATTCCATATCGAGCACGCAGGACGGACTGCGAGGCATCAGCTTCGGCAATTTCCTGATCAAGCGGGTGGTCGAGGAGCTCAAGCGCGATTTTCCATCGCTTCGCAACTTCGCCACGTTGTCACCGATTCCCGGTTTCGTGCGCTGGCTGCAATCGGATGCGGCGAAGGGGTGTCCGATTTCGACGTCGACGCAGTCGAAACTCAAACGCGTCGGGATCGACGCCGGAGATGCCCGCGCACTCTGGCAAGCGATGGCGGAGCGCGACTGGCGTACCGATGCCAAAATGGCGGCAGCCGTTGCAGATCCGCTGACAGCTGCATGCGCGAACTACCTCGCCGAGGGGCGGCAGGGGCTGCGGCCGATCGATCCGGTCGCCCGGTTCCATCTGGACAACGGTGCAAGGATCGAACGTCTGAATTGGCTCGCGGACACTTCTGCCAAGGGCATCAAGCAATCGGCCGGCCTGATGGTGAACTATCTCTACGATCCGAGCGAAATCGAGAGCAATCACGAAGCCTACCGGCTCCACGGCAAGGTCGCCGTGTCGAGCGAAATCCGCCGCATGCTTCGACGCTGATCGCGGGCCCGATGCGGGTCGATGATGTTCAGTCGAACAAATCGGGCCGCATATCGATGCGCTGAGCCCGAAACGGTGCGCCCACGGCCGATGTGCCGTCGAATCGAAAGACACCCGCCATGGCGTCCCCTTCGATGCGGGCGCTTACGGTGCCTTTCGAATATGGGGAAGGTGCGTCGGTGATGCCGAGTGTGATTTCATCGGCGTGCAGGGAGGCGCGCGTGAGTCTTCTATGGCCTTGATTCGTTTTCAGCGCGCCTTCGATGAACTGGAATTGTTGGGTAATGCTGAACTCGAACGGCCGCTGCATCGAGCCTTCGCCCAGCGTGCTGCGCCAGCGTCCGGCCGCATTCGCCGGTACGATCCAGAGCATGACGACACTCTCCCCGCCGCGGCCGTAGTTCTTCTCCGGAACGTCGAAGCGTTCGCTCGCATCCGGTCGCCAAGTGCCCATGGCGAAGTCGTGCGAGACGACGCGTGCGCCCGGACGCATGCTCCCCAGAATTCGGGGAATGAGTTTCTCGTTGAATTCTGCGGACAGATACAGGGTAAGCACGGTCGCCTCCCTGAGGTCCGTGCCGAAGATGTCTTCGCTTCGAAAGACTGCCCGTGACGCGAGCCCGAGCTGTTCTGCCTTCGAACGGCTGGACGCCACGAGGTCCGCGCGCATCTCGATGCCGAGGGCGCTCGCGTTGAAGCGTTGCGCGGCTTCGAGCACGATGCGGCCATCGCCGGACCCGAGGTCGATGAGCACGTCGGTGCTGCGCAGGCGCGCCAGCCGGAACATGCGTTCGATCACGCGCGCGGGTGTTCCGACGACGGGGGGTGTCGCATCGTCGCACCAGGCAGTCGTCGCATGGGGCAGCAAGGGCGAGGCGAGGATTGCCCCAACGATACGTCGGCGATGCAGGTTGGTCGCAGGGACGCTGACGTTCATTGGGCCGAAGCGCCCGCGCTGCGCACGATCGTCGCCCATTTGGTCATTTCCGACTGTACGTAGGCGCCGAATTCGGCGGGCGAGGTGGGCGCGGGGTCGAGCCCCTGTGCGAAGAAGTACTGCTTGAGTTCGGGGTCGCGAAGCACCTTGACGATCTCGCCGTTGAGGCGATCGATGATCGGCGCCGGGGTCTTCGCGGGAGCAAGGAGCCCGTACCAGTTGTTCGCGTCGAAGCCTCTCAGACCTTGCTCGGCGATCGTCGGGATATCGGGAAGCATGCCGGCACGCTTCAGGGTCGTGACCCCCAGAGGACGAATTCGTCCGGTCTTGATGTGCGGGATCGCCGTCGCGGCGGTAGCGAACACGCTGTGCACCTGACCTGCAAGCAGGTCGATCATGACGGGGCCGCCGCCCTTGTAGGGCACGTGGGTCATCTTGACCCCGGCAAGTGCGCTGAACAGTTCGCCCGCGAGGTGGCCCGCCCCGCCGACGCCCGATGAACCGTAGAGCACCTTGTTCGGTGCCGCCTTGGCCAGCGCAATCAGATCCTTGACGTTGTTGGCCTTGACGCCCGGATGAACTACCAGAACGTTGGTCGAGTTGACGGCTTGAGAAATCGGCGCAAAGTCGCGAACGGGATGAAAGGGCAGGTTGCCGAACAGCGTCGGATTGATCGCGAGAGCTGCGATGGTGCCCATGAGGAGCGTGTACCCGTCGGGCAGCGACTTCGCGACGATGTCAGCAGCGATGTTGCCGGCAGCCCCGGGGCGGTTATCGATGATCACAGGCTGACCCACGGCAGCAGAAAGTCGCAGCCCGATGGCGCGTGCAGTCGTATCGGTGCCTCCGCCGGGAGCGAAGCCGACCAGCATTCGGATCGGCCGCTCGGGATAACGATCGACTTCGGCAAGTGCTGCCTCGACCGGCGCGGGAATCAACCCGAACAGCAAGGCGCCGATCAACGGCATGGCGCCCGGGCCTTGGTCTCGTACTCGAACAACCCGTTTCGGCGCCATCGTTGACATCATGGTGTGGACTCTCCCGTTCTACTTGCTGCAGACCTCGGTATCGCACGCTGACGCGATGGCAGTCGGTGCATGAAGCCCGTCGATGCATGACCGGGAATGCCGGCTGCATGAGTCGGAGCGGCGCGCGATTCTCAGGCGATCAATGCAAGTGTAACGTGCAGGCGCGGGTGCGAGGAGACCTCATGGGCCGCGTGCATCCTGAAATGCGAGGATACGGGCCGTGCGTAGAGAGGTTCAGCGCAGGGGCGGCACTTTCGATGCTAGAACATCTGGCGGCACGCCCTCACCGCCACTCGGGGTGAGACGATTGATCACTTCCTTCACCCCGGTCACGCCGCTGGCGACGACGAACACGGCTGTTCTGTCGCTTGCCGACGACACGCTGCCGCCCAGGAGCACGCGCCCACCTTCGCCGACGACCGTCACCTTCAGGCGCGCCGTTTCCGGGTTCTGACGCAAAGCGCCGCGTACGTGTGCCTCCAGGCTCAGGTCTTCGAGACGGCTGCGCGCGGTATCGTCTTCCCGGAACTCGGCGCTGCGGACCACCTGAACGATTGCGTCGACACACGCGTGCGTGCTGAGCCGGGCCGTGTTCAGGACAAGATCGTAGTGCTCGGCATCTCGCCAGCGGATGCCGAAGTGGCGCTTGGTGATTGCGCTATGGGCTTCGTCGGAGACACTGATTTCGTGCAGGACGAATTCATCGTCGCCACTGCCGAGGCTCTGCTTCACCCGCTCGCAGCGCAGGCCGAGAGGCGCGCACACGCGAACCCGGACCGCCTGGGGCACGCGCTCGAGCAACTGCGCCGCCCCCCAGCTCAGGAAAATGGCGCCTTGCGGACGCGCAGCCAGCGCGAAGGTCTCCGCCGCCGTGAAGATGGAGAGACTGATCTGATCGGCGGTGAGACGTTCGAACAGGCTCGCGCGACCTTCGAGCAGCTTGATGACATGGCTCTTGCGCAGCCGCATCTTGTCGGCGACGTAGTCGATGATCTCGTGGTAAATCACCGGGCAACCGAGCGCTTCACCCAACTGCGCCGCGACGCGTTCGCCCAGGGCGCCCAGCTCTCGCGTGATGGCTACGAGCGGCATGAGTGTTCCGATGTCGGCAATGGCGTCTTCGACATCAACGCCGGTCGCCCACCTGGTCGAAGGTATCCCAGAGATCGCCGTCGATGCCCAGGATGACCAGAGCGCGCGCCAGTCGTCCCAGATAGAGGAGTTCCTCCATGACGGCGGGCGGAAAGCCCTTGCGGTTGCCGCGCGTGTCGATCACGAGGTTGGTGATGTAGCTTTCGCACTCGGGGGTGCCCCAAAGCTGTTGGATACGGGCGCAGATGCGCTGGTAATCCTCGATGGCGGCCTGGACCTCGAGTTTTTGTGCCGGACCCTTTCGGGGCTCGACCTTCTCATCGAGCATCGACAGGTCCGGGAAAGGGTCGTCGCTGCTGCCTCGTTCCTTCGAGAGGGGGTGCAAGCGCTCGGTCGCAGGCGCGGTCGCGGTGGGCGAATAGCTCCTGGGTTCATCGCCGACCGCGACCTTCGCTCGGCTGGGTCCAGGCCTTGTTGCGGGTTCGGACGCAGTGGGCTGGCCGACCGGCTGCGGTGTCGCGGAACGTGAGGGGACGGGTACAACGGGTGCCGCGGCGGCTGCCGCCTGCACGGTGGGGGCGACCGGATTGGTCGGCAAACGGTCGAAGTCGGCGGCGTTCGACGCTTCGGAGTCGGGGCTCCGCACCGGCGCATCCTTTTCGAGTTGCGCGAGGCGTCGCTCGATAGCCTCCAATCGCTTCAAGATCTCGTCCAGCGGGGAACTCAAGGCGTCCCACTCCTTATGAAGTTTGCTCCCTGCACGGCTTTTCCCGACACGCATATGGCATTCGGCGCCCGACTCCTTCGCCGACGCTCTCGTCGGAGAGGCGAGTCTGCACCCTCCTGGTATCAACTTCAATCCCGACGCGCAGCTGACTGCGTCACCTACGACGGTCCGTGCATGCCGGACGGTCGATCATCGGAATTGCGGATCGAGGTTGCCGATTCTTGAGCCCGAGCAGTCTGACGGATTAGATTTCACGATGCGGAGTACACTGTGTCGATTCAGGTCGAGCCGGCGCGCACGCGCGATGGGGTCACGCCCCACATCGGATACCAACCATGGACGATCGAATCGAGGGACTTCCCGAACGGCTGATGGTTGCGATCGGGGGCAACGCACTCCAGTGCGGGAACGCCGGGCCGGGTGGGCAGAATCAGGCTGCCCGCGCGGACCAAGCCGCGCAGGCGCTGTTGCCGCTGCTGCTCGGCTGTCGTCAACTCGTGATCACACACGGCAACGGACCTGTGGTCGGAGAGATCCTGCTGCGGCAATTTCATGCGCGCGAGTTCGTTCCGTCCATGCCGCTCGATGTCTGCGTGGCCGCCAGCCAGGGCGTGATCGGCTACCTGATCGCGCAGTCCCTGGAGAACGCCTTGATCAAGGCCGGGAAGGCGCGAGCCGTGGCCTACATGCTCACCGAAGTCGATGTCGATGCGAACGATCCTGCCTTTGCGTCGCCGAGCAAGCCGGTCGGTCCGTTCTTTACCCTGGATAAGGCGCGCGCCATGTCGGTGGACGGTTGGTCGATGATGGAGGATGCCGGGCGGGGCTGGCGGCTTGCCGTACCATCGCCTGCGCCACTGGCCATCGTCAACCTGTCGGTGATCGACGTCGCGCTGCGCTCCGGCAGTATCGTGGTGGCCGGGGGCGGGGGCGGCATTCCGGTCGTGCGCGCAAAGGATGGCACGCGCAGCGGTGTCCGTGCGGTCGTCGACAAGGATCTGACCTCGGCGTTGCTCGCCCGAGCGCTCGGGATCGACCAACTTCTGATCCTCACGTCGGTACCTCGGATCGCGATCCGGTTTCGACAAGCCGGCGAGCAATGGCTCGACACGGTATCCGTCGGACAAATGCGTCGATATCGCAACGAAGGTCATTTTGCGCCCGGCAGCATGGAGCCGAAGGTGGATGCTGCGCTTGCCTTCCTCGCAGGCGGCGGGCGCCGGGTGATCATCGCGCATCTCCACGATGCGATGGCCGCACTGCGCGGCGACGCCGGGACGCACGTGGTGCCGGATTAGCGTCCTGAGCTTGACCTCATATCGGAAAGTCTGTTTTCCGCCGGCTTGAACGGGGCGGGCTACCGCCGACGCGCGACGGCCGACGGCAGAAAGCCGTTCATGAAGCTTCGGTCGATGTGATCCTTCCAGCGCCAGATACATCGGCCCTGGATCGCCAAGCCGTTTCGGGTGGCGATGGCATGTTTGTCGCCCGTGCTGAGCAGAACGAGGTACTGCCGTTGGGGGGCGAACGGCTGCAAGGTCCGCCCCTCCAGAGCCCGCACAAGGTTCTCGAAGAGCGGCGGCCCCTGGCGAACGGCAAAGACGCCGGCCTTGGGACGCGGGTGCTTCACGACTGCCGCCACATCCCCGCAGGCAAAGACATTCGGGTGGGAGGTGGACTGCAAGGTCGGATGGACCGCGACGAAGCCGCGTGCATCGGTGGCTATGCCTGCCGCGCGATACATGGGCGCGGGTTCGGCGCCGGTCACGAAGAATACGGGCGCCGCCGGAATGACGGCGCCATCATCGAGGCGCAGACCCTCTGCGGTGACCTCTTCAACGCGTCGGCCCAGGTGTACGGCGATCTTGTGTTTCGCCAGGATCTGCATGCCCAGGTGTCGGACGCGCACCGGCAGTTCAGCCAGGATGCTGGGTGCGTCCGTCACCAGGTGCAGCGCAGGTCGTCGGCGCTCGGCGGTCCGCAGGCGTACTCGATGCTCGAGGGCGAGAAGGACTTCGAATCCGGCTGCGCCTGCGCCGACCACGGCGATCGAATCCGTCCTGCCGGCAGCGACCTCGTGGTCCAGCCGTTCGATGGCGCTCAGGAGCGGTTCCACGGGCTTGACCGGCACGGCGTAGTCCACGGCCCCGCGGACCCGCCCGATCGGCGAGACTGATCCGGTATCGATCGAGAGCACGTCGTATGTGTGCCGCTGTCCGACGGTGGTTTCGATCGTGGACCGCGCAGGATAGAGCGCGCACGCCTGCTGTTCTACGAATGAAACGCGCGCTGCCTGGCACAGGGCAGCAAGATCGATATGCGCGTCATCGTACGTGTAGTGACCGGCGATCAGGCCCGGCAGCATGCCCGAATAGGGCGTCTTGCCTGTGGCACTCAACAGCAGGACATCGATGTCTTGCGACGGACGAGCGGCGAAGGCACGCACCACCTGAACGTGAGCATGACCTCCGCCCAGCAGCAGCAGACGCTTTTTCGGCACGGGCTACTTGCGCGTGCTGTCGAAGACCGCGCCCTCGGAAAACATCGCGGCGACTTCGTCTGGGCCGAACCCGAGTTCTTCCAGAATCGGGCTCGTGTGTTGACCGAGCAGCGGCGCCGGCATCCGGATCTTCGTGAGTTCGCCGGAGGACTTCACCGGGTGCCCCATGGCCTTCATGCGACCGATGGTGGGGTGGTTCATTTCGACGACCATTTCCCGGGCGACGATGTGCGGATCCTCCAGACACTCCTCGTAGGTATAGACCGGCCCCCCGGGGACGCCTGCCTTGTCCAGTTTCGCCCACCAGTGTGCGGTCGGCTGCGTGCGGAACACGGACTCGATCTCTTCCTGCAGAAGTTCGACATTCTTCAAGCGCGAGGGCAGGTCGACGAAACGGGGATCCTGCATCCAGTCGGGTTTCTCGACGACTTGCGTGCAGAAGTTCTGCCACAGCTTTGCGCTGTTCGCGCCGACGGTCACGTAGCCATCCTGCGTTCGATATGCCTGATACGGGGCCGAGCGGCGATGACGCGTGCCGGTGGCCATGGGTCGCTCGCCGCCGCCGAAATAGGCGCCGAACTCCCAGAACGTCCATGCGAGGCCGGCTTCGACCAGCGAAGTCTCGACGTACTGTCCCTCGCCGGTCTTCAGGCGTTGAATGTAGGCGCCGAGTAGCGCGTAGAGCAGCGTCGTGCCGGCGGCGATGTCGTTCATCGCGATCCCGACCTTCGCCGGACGTCCGTTGGGCTCGCCCGTCATCCGCATGATGCCCGTCACGCCCTGTGCGACGATGTCATAGCCGCCCTTGGCCGCGTAGGGGCCGGTCTGGCCGAAGCCCGAGACGGAGCCGTAGATGACGTCGGGGTTGTACTGCTTCACGACTTCGTAGTCGATGCCCATCTTGTGCTTCACGTCGGGGCGGAAATTCTCGACGATGAAATCCGCCTCTTTGGCAAGGCGCCGGAACACTTCGATGCCTTGCGGGCTCTTCAGGTTCAGGGCCAGCGAACGCTTGTTGCGGTTGAGTGCGGCGAAGCAGTACGACTCGCCGTTGACCTTGGGTTCGAATCGCCGTGACGTATCTCCCTCGGGAAAGCTTTCGATCTTGATGACCTCGGCGCCCATGTCGGCGAGCATCAGGGTGCAATACGGGCCGGACATCACGTTGGTGAGGTCGAGTACTTTGGTGCCGGCGAGCGGTAGGGGCATGGCGGGCTCCTCCAGTGCAGATGGCCCGATTCTAACCGCGGTCAGGCCGCTTCCCGCGCTACGAGGATCTCTCGCAGGGTTGTCCCGAATTGCCCAGGAACAGGGCGGGCCGACGCCTAGAAGTGACGGCTCGCAGTTACGGGCTGGACTTTGCCGTCGAACACGATTTCCAACAGCGTGTTGCGTTCCACGCGGCCGTTCAGACGCTGCAGGACGGCATCGAGCTCGTCCTGGTTGCGGGCGCGTTCGAACGCGAGGTCGTAGAGCGTCGCGAGACCGGAGAAGTCGAGAATCGGCGGCTCGATCGAGAAAAGATCGAGATCGTGTCCGGTGAGCTTGGAGGCGGCCGCATTCAAGGTGGCGTAGCGACGATTCGACAACACCACGGTCAGTTGCCGCGTGCCGCGATTTCCTGCCGTCCACAGGCACTCGGAGGCGTAGAGCGACGAGCCGTCGCCTACGATGCACACGACCTGTCGATCGTCACGACCGATGGCGCCGCCGACTGAAGCTGCGAGCCCCCAGCCGATACCGCCGGAGCCGTTGATGATGTAGTCGCCCGCGTTGCAATTCATCCATTGGCGTACGTCCGAGGTCGACAGTCCTGCTTCGTCGAAGAAGAGCGCTTCACGGAATGCATGCAGGACAGCCTGTACCGCAAGTGTGGGATGAAACGGCGTGCGCTCTTGCGGCAGATCCATCGCGAACCGCCAACGCCTGGCGGTTGGACGGGTGCGCTGACCGATCGCGGCGCGTACTGCGGCGAGCGACGCACGGATGTCAGCCAGATGCGCCATGGCGAATTCATCGCCGAGCGGCATCGTCGTCGGGTCGTCGCCGATCCAGGCTTTGCGTTCCGGCAATCGAATCTCGGCATAAAGCGTCGTGCGCAGCGTGCGCTGACCGACGAACAGCAGCGCGTCGTGAGCGGCGAGCCGGTCCGCGATGCCGCCGAAACCCGGGGAGAGATAGCCTGCGTAGGACGGCGACGACGCGTCGATCGGCAGCACCGGCGTGTAGGGGGCCACGTAGACGGGCGCGTTCAGCGATTCCGCGAGCAGCTTCAACTCGCCCGCGGCGTCGTGCCAATGGACGTCTTCGCCGGCGATGAACGCCGGGTTCTTCGCTTCGGCAAGCATCGCCGCGATATCGCCGGCTTGCGCGGAATCGATGCTGCTCAAGCGCGCGGGATGCACCGTACCGGGCTCGGCGTCGATCTCCTCTTCGAGCAGATCCGGAGGGCAGATGAGTGCGACCGGGCGAAACGGAGGGGTCAGCGCGGTGCGGATCGCGTTGCGGACGTTGGCCGCAGCGTCGTATGTCGAGTCGAGCCGCAGGACGCTCTTGCACACGCTGCCGGCCATGGCTTCGAGCGGGCCGTAGAGGATGGGGGACGTGTGAAGCAAGCGTCGGTCCTGGCCGCCGACGAGGACGAGCAGCGGCGTCTTGGCGATGCCTGCCGTGTAGAGCGCGCCCATGCCGTTGCCCAGACCGGGGGCGACGTGCAGGTTGACCACGCCGAGCGAGCGTGTCGCACGGGCGTAGCCGTCGGCCATCGGGACCGCCGAGACTTCGCTCAGGGCGACGACGTAGCGCAATCGTTCGCGCGCTTCGCACATTCGCACCAGCGGGATCTCGGTGGTTCCGGGATTGCCGAAGATCGCGCGCACTCCGCAACGCTCGAGGGTTTGCAGCAGGTACTCTGCGATCTTCATCGTTCGTCCGTTCAAAAGGCCTTAGAATTGAGGCGCCCGAAGATTAGTGGCGTGCTTCCGTTGCCGTCAAGGACGCAGCGCGGCAACGCGTCGCCCCGGGGGCATCATTCATTCAAACACAACTGTTCTTCCTACCGTTCCCATGGCGCCCATCGAGACGTTCAAAATGTATCCCGAAGTGCGCGAGGCCGTGAGTGCCTTGTGCAGCCAATTCACCGGCGAGTACTGGCGCGAGATCGACGAGGCGCGCGCGTACCCCGAAGCCTTCGTGAAGGCGTTGACCGATGCCGGTTGGCTCTCGGCCCTGATCCCCGAGGAGTACGGCGGTTCGGGCCTTGGGGTGGCTGCCGCGTCGGTCATCCTCGAAGAGATCAACCACAGCGGTGGCAACTCGGGCGTCTGCCACGCGCAGATGTACACGATGGGTACGGTGCTTCGGCACGGCTCGCCCGAGCAGAAGCAGCGCTACCTGCCGAAGATCGCGACGGGGGAACTGCGCATGCAGTCCTTCGGGGTCACCGAGCCCACCACGGGGACCGACACCACCAAACTCAAGACCACCGCCGTGCGCAAGGGCGATCGCTACATCGTCAATGGCCAGAAGGTGTGGATTTCGCGAGTGCTGTTCTCCGATCTGATGCTGCTCCTCGCGCGCACGACCTCGCTCGACCACGTGAAGCGCAAATCCGAGGGCCTGTCGGTCTTTCTGGTGGATCTGCGCGAGTCCGTCGGCAAGGGGCTCACCGTGAATCCCATCCGCAACATGGTCAATCACCAGACGAACGAACTCTTCTTCGACAATCTCGAAGTGCCGGCCGAGAATCTGATCGGCGAGGAAGGCAAGGGCTTCCGCTACATCCTCGATGGTATGAATGCCGAGCGGATACTGATCGCCGCCGAGTGCATCGGGGACGCCCGCTGGTTCTGCGAGAAGGGCAGCGCCTATGCACGCGAGCGCGTGGTGTTCGATCGCCCCATCGGACAAAACCAGGGCATCCAGTTCCCGATCGCCAAGGCGTATATCAATGCCCGCGCGGCCGATCTCATGCGCTTCCAGGCCGCCGATCTATTCGATGCGGGCAGGCCCTGCGGTGCCGAAGCGAACATGGCGAAGTATCTCGGCGCGGAAGCCTCGTGGGAGGCGGCCAATGCATGTCTGCAGACGTTCGGCGGCTTCGGCTTCGCCGCCGAGTACGACGTCGAGCGCAAGTTCCGGGAGACACGCCTGTATCAGGTTGCGCCGATTTCGACCAACCTCATCCTGTCGTATGTCGGCGAGCATGTGCTTGGCATGCCGCGGTCGTTCTGACGGAGTGCCGCTGTGAGACCGCTGGAGGGGATCACCGTCGTTGCGCTGGAGCAGGCTGTCGCAGCGCCGTTCGCCACGCGCCAGTTCGCTGATCTCGGCGCGCGCATCATCAAGATCGAGCGCCCGGGCCCGGGTGACTTCGCCCGTGCCTACGACGAAAACGTGCGCGGCATGTCAGCGTATTTCGTCTGGCTGAATCGAGGCAAGGAGAGTCTCACGCTCGACTTGAAACAGCCGGGCGGGCGAGATGTCATGGAGCGGCTGGTCGGTCGCGCGGACGTATTCATCCAGAATCTCGCGCCGGGTGCTGCGGAACGGCTCGGATTGGGGGCGGGTGCGCTGCACCCGAAGTATCCCGGTCTCGTTGTCTGCGACATTTCCGGCTATGGCGACAGCGGGCCGTATCGCGACAAGAAGGCGTATGACCTGCTCATTCAAAGCGAAGCGGGGCTGCTATCCATCACCGGCACGGGCGATCAGCCGGCAAAGGTCGGGGCGTCCGTTGCAGATATCTGCACGGGCATGTACGCCTATTCCGGCGTCCTGGCGGCGCTGCTGCAGCGCGCACGCACGGGGAAGGGCAGTCGCATCGAGGTTTCCATGTTCGAGGCGTTGTGCGAATGGATGCTGCAGCCGCTGCTCTACTCGCACTTCACGAACAAGACCATTCCGCGCACCGGTGCGGACCATGCCAGCATCGTTCCGTATGGCCGCTTCACGGGCGCCGACGGGAAGGACGTGATGATGGGCATCCAGAACGAACGCGAATGGGCATCGTTTTGCGACAAGGTGCTCGGTCGCCCCGAACTCGCGACCGACGAGCGCTTCAACTCGAACAGCCGAAGACTGCAGAACCGGGAACCGCTGCTGGCGATCGTACGTCAGGTGTTTGGATCGATGACCGCGCCGGAACTGGTCGAGCGCCTGGAGTCCGCGGGCATCGCGAATGCGCGCATGAACGAGATGCCCGAAGTGTGGGATCACCCGCAATTGAGTGCGCGCGGGCGCTGGACCCAGATGGATTCGCCGGTGGGGCCGTTGCCCGTGCTGCGCCCTCCTGCGACGCACTCCGATTTCGAATCGATCATCGGTGCGGTGCCCGCTGTGGGCGAACATACGGATTCGATCCTGAAAGAGCTGGGTTACACGTCGACGCAAGCCGACGCATTGCGTGCCGCAAAGGCAGTTTGAGTCGGAAAGCGGCAGCGAACTGCAGCCCTCGCGCAGTGCCGTGCAACATGGGGAGAGCATCGTCTCTTTCAGAGGGAAAACGGCACAGAAATCCGTTGACAATCGAAGCTCACATTAGGCATGCTGGCGCCGTCTCTGCCGTCCTGGCAAGAGAGTCGAACAAATCAACCGCTGGGAGATAAAACGCATGGCCAAGAAGAGCGCCAAGAAGTCCGCTACCAAAAAGACCGCCGCAAAGAAGACGGTTGCCAAGAAAGCAGCAAAGCGCAAACCGAATGCAGCATTCATGAAGCCCCTGAACGCTTCGCCTGCTTTGGCGGCAGTGATCGGCGAGAAGCCCATGCCGCGTACGGAAGTCACGAAGCGCCTGTGGGACTACATCAAGAAGAACAAACTTCAGGATCCGAAGAACAGGCGCATGATCAACGCCGACGACAAGCTCGGTCCGGTGTTCGGCGGCAAGAAGCAAGTGTCGATGTTCGACATGACGAAGCTGGTCGGCAAGCACCTCAAGTAAGCTCGCCTACGACGATTTCGAGCAAGAGCGGAGTTCATTCAGCCGCCGGACAACAGCCAGTAGTTCACGCACAAGACTCCCAGGGGCCGGATCGATGCACGCAGCATTGAACCGGCCCTTAGCATTTGTGGCTTGCGGCGTCAGCCGCAGCGGCTTGGGGCGTGACGATCATGCATCCGTCATCAGGCCGTATTGCGACGCAGGTGAGGCCATCGGAGGCGCTGAACCATGGGTCCGCCCTGCAGGGCAGAGCACGCCAGGGCGCGTTGCACAGTGCGGCGCCGGAGACCCGGGTGCCTCACCGCGTGACGGCGCACGCTTTCTCGCTGGCCGAGGGCTCGGCTCGATGGACTGACTGTCCGGCGTCGCGACCAGAGCGAGGACCGAAGCGATAACGGCGTTGTGGCGATGCCGGCCCGTCGGCCCTAGCGGTGGTCCGTGTATCCTGGCGGTCGGGGAGCGTGCTCGGTCAACGAATCGGCGTGCGCAGTGTCGATGCGGTCATGCGGAATTGCAGCGGGAAAGTGTCGTCGAGAAGGTCGCGACGCGAAAAGCGGTCAACCGAGTTAACATTACGGATGCTGAACTTGCCGATTGATGAGACAATTCCGACATGAGCGAACAACAGCCGATTTCTCCGCGCCAGCGCATGCAGGCGCTGCTAGCGATTCCCGAACGGCAGCGCACCGATGCGCAATGGGACGAACTGATCGAGCTGGAGATCATGTTCGCGCCCGGGAACCGTGAAGGTGCCCCCCAGCCTGGAAGACGCAATCCGAACGCGGGTCCCGGACAGGGTCAGGGGCAACAAGGGCACCCAGGCCACCAGAAGCAGGGCGGCCCAGGCGGAGGCGGCGGCAACGCGCAGCACGGCAAGAAGTCCGGCAAGAAGTTTCACAAGCGCCCGCCCAAGCCCAACGCTCCCGGCTGAGTTGCATGCGGTCGAGTGGACCGGGATCACTCGACCTTCCGTCTAATCAGACGGTTCGTTCCCGTTCATTTGAGGTGCATCCGTCCTCGTGCGTGCTTCGTTCGCGATCATCGCACGCTTGCGTTCGATCCCCCATCGATACCCCGACAAGCCGCCGTCGGCGCGAACGGCGCGATGGCAGGGCACTGCAACCGCAAGTACGTTGGCTGCGCACGCGCTGCCCACGGCTCTGATTGCTTTCGGCGATCCGATACGGCGGGCAAGTTCTGCGTAAGAGATCGTGGTGCCGGGTGGCACGCAACGCAGCGCGTTCCAGACTCGTTGCTGAAACGCCGTGCCGCGTATGTCGAGCGGCATTGTCGCAACGGACTGTGCCGGCGCTTCGACCAGATCGATGACCTGTCGTAGCAGCGCATCGAAGTCTCGGCCCGGTGCGTGCAGGACTGCGTGAGGAAAGTGTTGCTCGAGTTCGGCGACCAGCGCACGTGGTTCGTCGCCGAGCAAGATCGCGCAGATCCCGCGTGCGGTCGCAGCCGCAAGAACGTAACCCAGACGACACGGCGCTACGGCGTAGCGGATCGTTTCGCCGCGTGCGCCACTGCGGTACGTGGACGGCGACATGCCGAGCGCTCGTGAGGTGTCGGCGTAGAACGCCGAGTGCGACTCGTAGCCCGCGTCGTGAATCGCGCGCGTCACCGATGGCGTTTCCTTCAGGGTGCGCCGTGCCCGACGCGCTCGACCTGCCGCTGCGTAGGACCTCGGTGTCAGGCCGAGGGTCGCTTTGAACACCCGGTGAAAGTGCGACGGACTCATGGCGGCCACGCGCGCCAGTTCGTCAATCGATGGCATGTGGTCTGAAACGTCGATCAGTCGACAGACTCGCGCCATTGCCGCGTCGCGCGCGGCCTGCGGATGCGTCGCGTCGGGGCGGCAGCGCTTGCAGGGTCGATAGCCTGCGGCGGCCGCTGCTTGCGGCGTCGGATGGAATTCGACGTTGCAGCGCAGGGGGCGTTTGGACGCACAGATCGGCCTGCAGTAGATGCCGGTCGTTCGCACGGCATAGACGAACGCCGTGTCGTCTCCGGGCATTCTTCGGCACACGGCCGTCCAGCATGCATCTTCGTCGAGGAGAGTCGGCTTGCGAGGTAGTGCGCTCATGGCTGATCCGAAGTCGTCAAGCGGCCGAGGCGGCCGCAGCATGTTCGAGGTGAGATGATCGCAGCGGTTCGGGCGGCGCGCATGCACAATCCTGCTTTTCAATTCGGGCGCCGCACCGGCGGGAATCGCGTTCGCTAACCGAGCGCGGTGTCCATGAACATCATGACGGCGAAGCCGATCATGAGGCCGAGCGTGGCCGGCGTCTGATGGCCATTGCGGTGGGTTTCGGGAATGACTTCGTGGGAGACCACGAAGATCATCGCCCCGGCGGCGAGGCCGAGCCCGATCGGATAGGCGATTTCGAGGCCACTCGTCAGCCCGACGCCGAGGATGGCGCCAATGGGTTCCATGAGCCCGGTGGCTGCGCCCACCAGCACTGCAGTTGAAATTCTTAGTCCGGCGCTTCGCAGGGAGAGTGCGACGGCGAGCCCTTCGGGCGCATCCTGCAGCGCAATGGCGCTCGTGAGCGGTACGCCCACACTCATGTCGCCTTGGGCGAAACTCACACCGATCGCCATGCCTTCAGGGAGGTTGTGCAGTGTAATCGCGAGCACGAAGAGCCAGATCCGGCCGATGCGCTCGGCGCCCGGCCCGCAGGGACCGCCGTGCTCGTGCTCGTGAGGCGTGAACTGATCGAGACCGAGCATCAGCAGCGTGCCGAGCGCCAGTCCCGCGATCACGACGAGGGAGGCCCACGCGCCTGAGTTCGTCAGTTTCTCCGCGGCCTCCAGGCTCGGAAGCAGCAGCGAGAAACAACTGGCGGCAAGCATCATGCCGGCCGCGAATCCAAGCAGGCTGTCTTCGACCCGCGAGGACAGGTTTCGCAGTACAAGGGCGGACATCGCGCCGAGCGCGGTGGCCCCCATGCCTGCCGCGCCGCCAAGCAGCGCATGGCGAAGGCGATCGTCGGCGCCGACCGAGAACGCGTTGACGATGCTGCTGCCGAGCAGGAGTGCGATCGTGCAGAGCCCGAGCAGAAGTCCGAGTGCAATCCAGGGATGGGAACCGGCTTGCGCCATCCATGCATTTCGGTCCGTGACGGTTGTCGCGCGCATGTCGCTCATATCGATTCTCGTCGTGCGCGTCGGCGGAGGTTTCAGTTCCGTAGGCGCTTGATGCCAAGGACCACAGCAAGCACGATGCTCCCTGCGACGATGCCCGCAAGCGCGTTCAAAAGTGCCGATGCGATGCCTTCGGCCAGCGTTCCGACGACGGGAACGACGACCAACGCGTGTGCGAGGCCCTCGATCCCCTGGTGCAGGGCGGGTACACCGTGAACGAGTATGCCGCCGCCTACCAGAAACATGGCGGCAGTTCCCGCAATCGACAAGCCCTTCATCAGCCATGGCGCCGACGAAAGAATTCCGGAACCTATGGCGCGTTGCGCGCGTGCAGTGAGGCCATCGCCGCGAGCTCGACTCAAATAGAGCCCGCCGTCGTCGAGCTTCACGATGCCGGCGACGAGTCCGTACACCCCGACGGTCATGATCAGCGCCATGCCGCACAGCACGAGCACCTGGGTGCCGAAGGGTGCCTGTGCGACAGTGCCGAGCGTGATCGCGATGATCTCGGCCGAGAGGATGAAATCGGTTCGTATGGCGCCCTTGATCTTTTCCCTTTCCATCGCAACGAGATCGACGGACTCGTCGGCGACCGCCTGCAGGTGATTCGCGTGCGACCGCGCGTCTTCTTCCTTGCCATGGAGCAGCTTGTGGGCGAGCTTTTCGCAACCTTCGTAGCATAGAAAGGCGCCGCCGATCATGAGCAGCGGCGTCACGGCCCACGGCAGGTAGACGCTGATGGCCAGGGCGAGCGGCACGAGGATCGCCTTGTTGAGCAGCGAGCCCTTGGCAACGGCCCATACGACCGGCAGTTCACGATCGGCCCGAACTCCGGCGACCTGCTGTGCATTGAGCGCCAGATCGTCCCCGAGGACGCCGGCGGTCTTCTTGCCTGCGACCTTCGTCAGCAGGGCGACATCGTCCAGCACACTGGCGATGTCGTCGATCAGCGCGAGCAGATTGGCGCCAGCCATCGATGACATTCCTTGTTGGGGAGATTTCGCCCATGGCGCCACGGCGTCGTTTCAGGGCGATATCCGAACTCTGAATATAATCGACTTGCTGCAGCAACGACAGGTTGGTCGGGCGTCGCGTGCCGGTGTCATGGAGGGTATCGTCAACCCGATCGATTCACGACTGATTCGGCCAGCCAGAGGGCGCGTCGCCATCGAAGTACGACGACAAGCGTCGTCGCGATGCCGAAGAGGCAAAATATCGCGGCAGTTGTTGCGTACCCGAGATACGCGATCATCGGTCCCGATGCCAGCAGTCCCGGGATGTTGCCGTAGATCGCGAGCATGCGGATGCCCATGATGCGGCCGCGATAGCGCTCGTCGGCGGCGCGCAGGAGAACGGTGGTCATCGGCACGAGTGCAAGGCATTGCATGCAGCCTGCGAGTGCCAGCGCCGGGAGGCCGGCCGCCGGTGTCGTCGACTGGGAGAACGCAAGCAGCATCGCGTACCAGCCGATCGAAAAGGCGATCGACATGCGGCCCTGCTGCATCCGGATGCCGAACCGGTTGATGAGTATCGAGCCGACCAGAGCCCCGCCGGCCGCGCTGGCCACCATATAACCAAGCAGAATTCGGTCTCCCTGATAGACCTCCCGCGCAACGTAAGGCAGCAATCCGGTCATGAGCGGGAATGCCGTGAGGTTCAGCATGAGCGCAAGGCACATCATGCCCAGCAGATGCGGGGTGTCGCGAACATAGCGCAGCCCCGACTTGAGATCGCTCCATGGCGAGACGGGAACGGCGGCGGTCGGCTCGGCTTTCGGTGGGGACGATGGGCCGGCGCTCAGGCCAAGGATCACGGCGGCGACGTAGAACCCGGTGACGACGCCATACGCCGGACCGATGCCGAGGGCGGCGACGAGGCCGGCGCCGCTCAGGGCGCCGACGATGCGCGCCGAGTCCTGCGTGGTGCGCTGTATGCTCATCGCGCTGAGGAGAAGCGCCTTGGGCATCGTTTCGCCGACCAGGGCGGAACGCATCCCGATATCCGACGGTCGGACCAATCCCATCAGTGCCGCCGTCACGAGCACGAAGTACGGGGTAAGCACTTCAAGGAGTGCGAGCGCCATGACGATCGCGGCGAGCACCGCGTAGAAGGAGCGCATCGCGCAAAGCAGCTTGCGCTGGCCGATGCGATCCCCGGCGACGCCGAACATAGGCGAGATCAAGGTGCCCAGATATTGGAGGGACGCGAACAGTGTCAGCAGCAGTACCGAGCCCGTCTCGCTCAGCACGTACCAGCCGAGAATGAGGGTCTCCATCTCGAACGCCCAGGAGGTTGCGAGGTCCGAGAGCCACTGCGAACGGTAGCGGCGAACGCGAAATGGGGCGAGAATCCCAGCCCGGGCACTGGTCGTGCTCAAGGCGAGATTCGCGTCGGCGCGCGTATGTGAATGCCAGTCCCCATGCGGTCGCATTCTAACGGGCGCATCGTCTGTCCGAGGAACTTCGTAGTAGAGGCGGGGCGAACCGCATCGTAGAATCGGGTATCTTGCACGGAATGTCCCTCCAACCACTGGCAGGTTTCGACGATAGTCCTCGGGTAAACCGGGCCGATGCGGCAAACGCAAAGCCGCGTCCGTCGAGGCGCTCATACAGCATCCGATCATGATCACACGGTTTTTCAATCGTTCGGCTCTACACGAGCATGCCGATCCCGAGCAGCGCATCCTCGGCATTGCCCAACTCGATCCCGCCGCCGAGGAACTCGACGTCCTGTTGCGCGAAGACCCGTCGGTTGCAGTGCGCCGGGCCGCAGCGGAGCGCTATGTCGATCCGCAAAGCCTGCTTCGCGCGTATGGTTCCGAAGCCGACGGCGAAGTGAAGCGCGCCATTGCTGTTTCGCTCGGTACGGTACTCGGAGGGAGCATCGACGACGCGCAAGCGCAGTCCGTGCTCGAAGGCGATGTAGCGGACGACGTCGTGCGTGGTGAAGTGGCCAAGCGCGCCGACGACCCCGCACGCCGCCGCCTGGCCGTCGCAGCGATCCGTGGCGAATCGAGCCTGCTCGATATTGCCCTGCATGCGGGGCAGGCGGAGACGCGCGCATTGGCGGCCGAACGGATCACCTCAGCGACGTTGCTGGAACAGTTGGCGGAAGCGGCGCGCAGCAAGGACCACGGCGTGTATCGGAGCGTGAGACAGCGGCTCGATGCGATGCGAAGCCGCACAGAGCAGGACATCGAGGCCGACCGCGTTCTCGATCAACTCGAAGCGTTGGCGACGCGGCCGGGCCCCATCCTCACCGACGTGATCGAACTGAACCGACGCTGGCAGGCGCTCGACATGAGCGCCGATTCCATACGCGTCGCTCGATGCGAATCGGCGCGTCGAGTCGTCCAGGAGCGCCTTGAGCGCGAGCAGGAAGAGCAGCGCGCTCGATCGCGGGACGAAGCCAGACTGCGCGATTGGTGCGATGCGCTGCAGACCTTCGATGAACTCCCCGACGCCGTCACGCTGGAACGGTTGCGTGGCGAACTGGATGAACTGCGTCGCGAAGCCGATGAACGCGCGGATGCGCGCGGCGGCGAGCGGCTGGAAGTAGCCGTGCAGCGGATGGCTCAGTGGGAACGCGATGCCGAAGCAGTTGCGGCGGCTGAAACGCTCGTGCTGGAAGCCGAACGGTTGGCCCTCGGGACGTACATCGACCACGGAGATTTGCCTTCGCGCTGGGAGGCGCTCGATCGCGCCATACGCACGCCAGCGCTCGTGCGGCGTTTCGAGGCGGCACTCGCCACGGTGGAACAGCGCCGCGCAGCGCATGTGCAGATCGCACAGCAGGAAGCGAGTGCGTTGCGTCAGCATCTGCATGCGCTGCTGCATGCGGCCGAACAGGCGCTGGCGGCGGGGCAACTGAAGGAAGCGCGTACCGGGGCAGACGACCTCAAGAAACTTCGCGGTGGCGCAGGCAATCTGCCCAAGCCGACCGTGCAGCGCATCAGCCGTCTGCAGCAGCAACTCGTCGAAATGGAGCGCTGGGAGACGTTCGGTCAGCGCACCGCCCGCACGCAACTGTGCGAGCGTGCCGAAGCGCTGGCAGGATACCAGGGTGATCTGCGTCAGCTCGCGCAGGAAGTACAAACGTTGCGCAACGAATGGAAGATGCTGGATCAGCAGCATGCCGGCGTGCCGAAGTCCTTGTGGGAGCGTTTCGACCGCGCCTGCGAGAAGGCTTATGCCCCCGCAGGACGTCATTTCGCAGAGCAGGCCACGCGCCGCAAGGAGTCACGCAAGAAACGCGAGGACTTCATCGCGCTCGCCGCCGAGCATGCGACGATGCTGGCCGCACAGGAGCCCCAGGATTGGCGGGCCCTCGAACGCTGGCTTCGCGATACGGATCAGCAGTGGCGCGAAGGCGATCTCGGCAGCATCGAGCCGAAGTCCTGGAAGGAACTCGACGCTCGCATGAAGGAAGCCGTCGCTCCCTTGCGCACAGCGCTGGGTGCTGCGCGCGACGCCGCTAAGCAAGAGCGCCGGAAACTCATCGATCAGGTGAAGGCGCTCGTCGAGAAGGCGTTCGATCGCGAGACCCCGTCGCAGGTCAAGACGATACAGACGCAGTGGCAACAGCACGCCAAGGGCATGTCGCTCGCACAGCGTGACGAACGCGCACTCTGGGATGAATTTCGAGCAGCCTGTGACGCCGTCTTCCAGGCACGGCAGGACAAGCGCAAGGAGGAGGACGGCGCCAAGCACGAAGTTCGGAATACGCTCGAGCAGCTGTGCGTCGAACTCGACACGCTTGCCGCGACCCACGACAAGAGCGACCAGGAAGTGCGGCGCCAGGTCCGTGCACTACAGGATCGGTGGGCCGAGAAGGCCGGCCGGGATCCGGCTTTTCGAGGGTTGGAGAACCGATTCCGAACAGCCAAGGCGAATGTCGAGGCGGCGCTTGCATCGCGCGTGCGATCCCGGGAATCCGCGGTCTGGCAGACCCTCGCCGCGAAGGAAAAGCTGTGCGGGGATATCGATGCAGCCATCCGCGATTCCCGTTCGTCATCGACCGTCGATGCCGCTGCGGTCGTGGAGCGCTGGAATGCGTTGCCGCCGCTGGCCGGCGCAGCGGAGAAGCGCATGGCGACGCGTCGGGACGCAGCGCTTCGTGCTCTGGAGGACGAAGCTGCGGCCTCGGCGTATCGCAAGCGTATCGACGATGTCGACAAGCAGCGCCTTGATTTGCTGCTCGAGCTTGAAGTTCTGCTCGGTCTCGACAGTCCGCCGGAATATCAGTCGGATCGCCTTGCCTTTCAGGTCAGGCAGCTGCGCGATCGCTTCAAGAGCGCTACCACCGCCGGGCCCGAGCAGGCGGGGGAGCGTCTACTTGCCTGGTGCGAACTGCCGGGGACTGTCGAAGCGCGCGATCGTACTCGAATCGACCGCATCTTCAACGCCGTCGGTCGACGGCGCTGACCCATCAGGCGAGACGATCAGAACTTGGGGATGCGCAGCGTCTTGCTGACCATCAGCGTGCCGGAGATCGCGTAGAGCAGCACGAGCGGATGCAGGTCCCATCCGGCGATGCCGATCACGCCGCCCGGTATCGCCGTCTGGAGGCGATCTTGCGATGCCAGCCAGGCGAGCACGGCCGTGATGAGGACAGTGGTCGGTATCGGGGCGCCCTCGAAGTACGCGACCTTGTCTGCACCCTGCGATAGGCTCTGCGCCGTCACGTTGTAGCGCGCAAGTCGACTCACGCCGCAACAGACGAAATAGATCAGGATGCCAACGTCCCATCCACCCTGAAGGCCGGCAGCGAATCCCAGCACTGCCGGCGCGACGCCGAAGGAGATGACGTCAGCCAGCGAATCGAGTTCGCGTCCGAGCGCGGAGTGCGTGTGTCGTGCCCGCGCGACCCGGCCATCCAGCACGTCGAAAATCAGCGCAAGCGGCGCCATGGCAGCCGATGCGAGAAACAGCGCGATCGAGCCCCCTTCCGCATACTTCATCGCCAGAAAGACGGCCGCGACTCCGCAAGCCGCGTTGGCGAGCGTCAGAAGATCGGCCAGATGAAAACTGCGGATGAGGGAGAAGTGCCGGGCTGTAGCACGCACGCGAGCGGCCCCGGGCGTATTGTCGCGGTGATCAGGCATGAGAATCGTCCTCGGCGTGGTATGCGAACCGCCCCGGGTGTATCGTGTCGGGCAGTAGCCGTCGCGGTGAATGCACGCCGACGACCTGTGGCGACATGGACGCGCGGCAGCGTCCATCCAGAGCGCAATGCTCCGATCGTGCTGCGCGTTTCATGCCCGGCCCGGACGCTGGCATTCAGAACCGAGGTCGGCGGCTTCGATGCGACGCTCGAAGCGAAGCCGCCGGGTGCTGCGGGGAAAACGTCTCCGGGTGTCAGGCAACGAGCTTTTGCGCGCGCAGCTGACGTGCGATGAAGTCTTTCACCATTTCATGGGCGCGGTCGGTCTGGGGCCCGGGATCCGCGACCCAGATGTGGCCGCATCCTTCGAACACGGTGAATTCGCAGTGCCCGCCCGCAGCCCGGTAAGCGGCGGAAAATTTCTCCTGGAAGGCTGGCAGGACGTTGTCATCCAGTCCGCCCTGCATGACCAGCAAGGGCGCGAGATTCACCGCCTCCTTGCGATCGAGCATCTGCTGCGGATTGGCTTCGTACACCGATTCCCAGGGGTTGAAGTAGGTCTTCGACTTCTGCATCATTTCGGTGCGCCCGCGACGCTCCGCATTCAGATAGCGCTCGTAAGGATCGCTGATCGGCGAGCGGGTCGCGACGTAGCGCACGCTTGCGTCGATCTCGGGGCGTCCGGCCAGCGGAAGCGCGTTGTAGCGCGGATCCTTCGGCCGCATGCCGAGGAGCTGAGCGACATGACCACCGCTCGAACTGCCGAGGACGCCGAGCGTCGTCGCGTCGCCATTCCACTCGGCGGCTTTTGATTTCAGCCATCGAATCCCATAGTTCGCATCCTGGACCGATGCGGGGTAAGGCGCCTCGTGCCCGAGGGTCAGGTCGATCGCCACGACCAGCATGCCGCTGGCGGCAATCGCCTCGCACATCGGCTGATTGGCGAAACGGTCTTTGTCGTTCCACGCGCCGCCATGCAGGTCGAGTAGCACGGGGAACGGCCCAGCGCCCTGCGGCTGATAGATGCGCGCCATGAGCGTGCGCTGGGGGATGCGGCGGAATTCCACTTCGAACTGTTTGACTTCGAATTTCGCGGCGGGGTCGTATCGGGTTGGCATGGTCGGTGTCCTCCGTGGGTTGAATTGCTCGGGCGCAGGATCGTTGGCGCGTCGATACGAGCGAACCGGTTCGCGCTGTCCATGCGGACCTTCGATCGGAGTCAAACCTAACACAGTGTGGAACGGACATGCCAGGGCTCGTGGCAGGTTTGGCGATGCTCGCCGTTCGGGTCGAACTGCGGCCTACTGCGTATCGGGCCAATGCTGCAATTCGCGGTATCGACACCGTGCGGCCCCATCAGGCATCCGAGCCGAACACGAGGCCCCATTCGCCGCAATGCAATACGGAAAATACGAGCGGCCGAATCGGCGCCTCTCCGTTACAATGCTTGCAAACGCGTCCGCGCTCTTCGGACAATTCCACAACACGAACTACATCATCGAACGCCAGCCATGATCGAAGTGAACGAAACCATCGACGTGCCGTCGGATCGCAAGACCGTCTGGGCGCTGCTCTCCAATCCGCGTGAAGTCGTCGAGTGTGTCTCTGGGGCGACACTCGGTGAACAGGACGACGAAGGAACGTACGACGCAGGGATCCTGGTCAAGTTCGGTCCCGCCAAGGTCGCCTTCAAGGCGAAGGTGAATATCGAGTACGACGAGCCGTCGATGAGCGGCAAGGTGTCTTCCCGCGGCAAGGACAATCAAGGCGGCGCCCGCTTTACGACGGCAATGAATTTCAAGGTCACCGAGCCGCCGCAGGGTGGTCCCGGTTCGCAGATCCATGTCGCGGCCGAAGTGGAGATCGCAGGCAAGCTCGCATCGCTGATCGAGACGGGGGCGGGCATGGTCGTCAAGCGCATGACGAAGGACTTTTCCGAGGCCCTTGCGGCCAAGGTGGGCGGCAAGACAGCCGCCTGAGGCAGATCGTGGATTTACGCCCGCTCCCGGCGGGCGAACATTTCTGCGCATGAGCGGCGAACGCTGCGCCGCGGTTGGTAGACTTCACATTTCTCACGGAGGACGGGCAACCATGAAGGTGTATCAGAGGCTGGCTCAGGCATTCCAGGGCGAAGGCGTTACCGCGACCTTCGGCATGATGGGCGACGGCAACATGTTCTGGATTTCCGAGCTGCACAAGCTCGGCATCAAGGTGCACGAAGTGCGCCATGAAGGCGCAGGTCTCGGTATGGCGGACGGTTACGCACGTACCAGCAACGGCGTCGGCGTCGCGACCGCCACATGCGGCCCGGGCGTGACCCAGCTCGCGACCGCCTTCGTCACCGCCGCGCGCGCCCGCTCGCCCGTCGTTGCCTTCTGCGGCGAGTATCCGCACACCGATCCCGAGTACGCGCAGTACCTGAACCAGGCGCGCTTCGCCGAAGCTTGCGAAGTCGGCTTCGTTCAATTGCAGAACGCGGATCAGACCGACGAAATCGTGCGCAAGGCGTTCTACCTTGCGAAGCTCGAGCGCCGGCCGATCATGCTCAGCTGCCCGATGGACGTGCAACAGAAGAACTTCGACGACGACGAACCCTATGTGCCGACAACCCAGGTGTGGACGACCGGCAAGGTCATGCCCGACGCCAAGCAGCTCGAGCGCGCTGCCGACTTGATCGCGTCCGCCAAGCATCCGGTCATCATCGTCGGTCGCGGCGCTCAGTGGGCTGGGGCAGGTCCTGCAGTTCTCAAGCTCGGCGAGCGAATCGGGGCGCTGATTGCGACGTCGCTGCTCGCGAAGACGTTCCTCAACGACCAGACCGACTACCATGCCGGGATCTCGGGTCTGTACGCCACGCGTACTGCAATGAAGCTGCTCGAAGAGGCCGATGTCGTCATCGGTGTCGGCGCGACGCTGAATCGCCATACGCTGGAAAACGGCTATCTCTACCCGAATGCGAAGTTCGTGCAGATCGACACGCAGCCGCACGTCGCGCTCTCGAACGGCAAGTTCTCCGACATCTATCTCCAGTCGGATGCGCGGGTTGCCGTAGAGGAACTCGACAAGCTGCTGGCGGCAAAGAACCACAAGGCCACGGGATATCGCACGCCCGACGTCAAGACGAAGCTCGCCAATCACACCCAGGATCCGGCAGAGTTCCCGCTCGATCCCGATACGGTCGATCCGCGCGAGTCCATGATGATTCTCGACGACATGCTGCCGCAGAACGTCGGCATGATGTCTGGCAGCGGCATGACCTCCGGCATCGCCAGCATGATGATGACGAAGTCGCGCTTTCTCAATCAGGGCGGCCACTTCTTCGGTTGCATCGGGCAGATGTTCCCGGCCTTGATGGGGGCGAGTGTTGCAACCAACAACTCGCCGCTGTGCCTGGTCGACGGCGACGCGAGCTTCCTCATGCACCTCAACGAGCTGGATACGGCCGTTCGCTACAACATGAACATCCTCATGGTGGTCATGAACAACGAATGTCTCGGTGCCGAGTACTACAAGCTCGATGCGAAGAAGATGGATGCAATGACCTCCGTCATTCCCGTTGCAGATCTCGGCGGTATCGCCAAGGCGTTCGGTGCACGCGGCGCGTTCTGCACGACGCAGGATCAACTGCGGGCCGCCGTGAAGGAGTGGGTGGCGAAGCCCGGGCCGATGGTCGTGGATGTCCGCATTTCGCGCACGATCCCGAGCATCCCGTATCGTCGCGTTCACTACGGTCGGGACGAGTAGGGCGTTCCTGCCGTTGGGCGGTGGTCGTCGCATGCTCGGTCGAGCTGCGCAGCACCGCCCCATCCGAAACCCGAGGCTGCAGTTGCTTCGGGTTTTCCTTTATTGGATGACGCAATGCCCGTCGCGGCAGGGATGACGTAACATCGATCGGATGGCAGACGGCGCGCGAGATCGCGCAAGGGAGCGAAGATGAGGCGAACGCGAATCGCTGTAGCAGCGGCAATGCTGGTTGCCGCGATGGCAACCGGATGCGCCACGCAGCGGGGCGACGACGGATTCGGCTGGACGACGCTGATCGACGGCGAGCAGGGTCTTGAGCATTGGGATCGCGTCGGACAGGCCAACTGGCGTGGAATTGCCGGCGCGGTCCGCGCCGATCAGCGCAAGGGTAACGACGGCGGGTATCTCGTCTCGAAGCAGACGTACAAGGATTTCGAACTGCGCGCCGAGTTTTGGGTCGACGACGCGGCGAACAGCGGCATTTTCGTTCGCTGCGCCGATTCCAAGAAGATTGCGCCCGACACTTGTTATGAGGTGAACATCTTCGACAAACGGCCCGACCCAGCCTATGGCACCGGCGCGGTCGTCGACTTCGCACGCATACACCGAATGCCGAAGGCCGGCGGGCGCTGGAATACGTTCGATATCACGGTGCGCGGTGATCGACTGATCGTGAAGATGAATGGCGAGACGACCGTCGATTTCCATAACGACCGGTTCGCGAGCGGCCCCATTGCCTTGCAGTACGGCAGCGGCGTGGTCAAGTTCCGCAAGGTGTCGATCAAGCCGATATAACCGGCGTATTGCTTCGACCTGAGCGACAGCACGGAATCGACAGGGTGCGCGGAAGGTTCAGCGCGCTCCCACTGTAAGTGACGCAACCTCCCACGATAGTGTCGTGAGAGCGGTTGTGCCCGAGGATCCCGTAGGGTCCCTCGCGCTACTTGTCCAATCCCCTTTGGTTTACCGAGGACTGATCGATGAAACCGCATGCACGATGGATTCTGAGTTTGCTCACGCTGGTCTTGAGCGCGTCCCTTGCCTGTGCTCAGCAGGTGGCGCGTCCGCCGTACGCGACCACCAAAGTCGACGGGACCGAGAACGTTTACATCTTCCGCAACGGCAATCATCAAGCGATGTTCGTCGTGACCGAGGAGGGGGTCATCGCGACCGATCCGGTCGCCTATGGTCGTCCGACGGGCGGGCAACTCTACCTCGACGAGATCCGCAAGGTGACCGACAAGCCGGTCAAGTACGTTGTCTACAGTCATCACCACTTCGATCACATCGCGGGCGGGCAGGCGTTCAAGGACGCCGGAGCGCGCTTCATCGCGCATCATCGGGCGAAGCAGCGGCTCGAATTGCTGAAAGACCCGAACACCGTTCTTCCAGATGAAGCAGTGAGCGACAAGGGCCGGACGATCAAGCTTGGCGGTACCACACTCGAATTGACCTACCACGGTCTCAACCACTCCGATTCGACCCTCGTCATGCGCCTGCCGAAGGAAAGGATCGTTTTCATCGTCGATACGATTCCCGTCGGCAGCGTGCCCGGTCGCGGGATGATCGACTTTCATCCCCTCGAAACCGAGTCTTTTATCAAACAGGTTTTGGCGCTCGATTGGGATCGACTCATCCCCGGCCATCCCGGTCCCGGGGATCGGCTCGGCACGAAGAAAGACGCCGAAGAGCAATTGAAGCTGCTGCAGGCGGCCTCGGCGGAAATGAAGAAACTGGCGCAGGACGGCAAATGCTGGGACGCGGCGGAGAAGGAATTCAAGCTTTCGGACTACGCGGAATGGCCCGGCTACAAGAACAATCTGCAATTCATCGCACGTCGATATTGCGGATTGTGGGGACGGGGTACCTGATCGCATCCCGGACTTGAGCCGCGGGGTGGGATGATTCATCATTCCACCCGGATGCCAGCTGGGAGGGGCACGGGTTCGGTCGCCGAGCGATGCGGCTGATGTGCGCTCTCCCCATCGAGCCGTGGAGGCAATGCGGGCGCTGTCTTCCATCATCAACCATCACCGAGGAAGCGAAGGCCATGAGGCTCGACAACGTCAACAGTCACTACGTCGAACGCAAGGGGGTTCGGCTTCATCACCTGGATTGGGGCAATCAGGATCGACCCACGGTGGTCATGGTGCATGGAAGCCGGCTGCACGCGCATGTCTGGAACGACTTCGGTCGTCGCTTCCGCGATCGTTTCCATATCGTGGCGGTTGATCAGCGCGGTCACGGCGACAGCGCCTGGTGCCAGAACCGTGAGTACGAGCTCGAGGATTTCTACGCGGATCTCCGCGCGGTGATCGAGACACGCAATCTGAAGCGGTTCACGCTCGTGGGGCATTCGCTCGGCGGGCGTGTATCCATGATGTTCGCGGCGCGGCATCCGGAACTGCTCGAACGTCTGGTACTGGTGGACATCACGGCCGGGCGGCCGGAGAACATTGCCCCGAATGCGGACATGTCGCGGATCGCCGAGACGCCGCCGCCGCGCGACTTCGTATCCCACGAAGACGCCATCGAGTATCTCGGCAAACTTCTGGCGCGCGCACCGAAACACATGGTCGAAGAAAGCGTGCGTCAGGGTATGCGCGAAGTGGCCCCCGGGCGCTACACGTGGAAGTACGATCCTGCGATGGCGCAAAGCCGCCGCGCCACCCCGCCCGGACTCAACCTGTGGGACATGGTGCGCAACATCCAGACACCCACGCTGCTTCAATACGGCAGCGTGAGCAATGTCGTGACTCCCGAACTGGCTGCGAAGATGGCTGCCACGATGCCGTCATGCAAGGTCGATCGGATCGAGAACGCCGGGCACGCGCTCTTTACCGATCAGCCCGACGCATTCGCCGAAAGCATGAAGCACTTCCTCGGGGAGCGCTGATCGTACAGGCGCCGAATCACCCGGGCAGAGATTCGGTTGCGCTACTTGCGGTCGATCGCCCCGGGCAGTGATCGGCAGCGCCCGCCTGGAGCGATCAGGCAGTTTGCGAGTGCAGGCGGCTCTCGTGTTTGCGCGGTTTGCCGTGCACCGGATGCTCGCGGATCGTCGCGGGCTGTCCCGGGACGAGATCGATGATCGCCATGGTGCCGGTTTCCCGCGTACCCAGATGGGCCGCGGGAACGCCCGGATAGCATGCCACCGTATCGCCGTGATGCATGCGCCGGTGCGCATGTACGTGACCAAGTGCGAGGTAGTCGAATCCCGATGCCGCGATCTCCTGCGGCGTGATGAGCGAAGAGCGTTCGCTTTCCGGGTCGTCCATGTAAAGGCCATGGGCCATGCCGATGTGCCACATGTCGCGCGTGCGCCCCGGGGAATTCTTCATCGGCCGGTTGCTCGGCACGTGATCCAGCATGCATCGTCCCCAGACCGTCGCGTGCAGTTCGGGAAACTCGACCATCATGCCTTCGGGCTCGTCCAGCAGCCGGACATGGTGTCCGGCGTGGCGGAAGTCCATGCGCTGCAGGATGGAGCGCTCCTGCCAGACATCGTGGTTGCCCGCGATGATGACCGTGGGGCACGTCAGGCGGGCGAGCTGCTCGTAGACGAAGTCGATCACATCCCCTTCGATCCGGGTGTGATCGAAGAGATCGCCGGCGATCAGAAACAAGTCCGCACGGATATCGAGGACATTGTCGACGACTTCGGCAAAGGCGTGCCGGATCGGCATGCCGTCGGGGCCGTCGTGCAGATGAACATCCGACGTATGGGCAATCTTGAGTGGGTGTATCACGAGCGATGGACCTGAGAATCAGTCGCAAATTGTAGCCGCTCGCTGGCCGCATCGCCACCAGCGACCGACGCAGTGCCATAGTCGACCGGCGACGATCAGCTGCCGATGCTGTTTGCCCAGGCCAGCGCGTTGAGATGCGCCTGCTCCACGGCCGACACGGTCAATCCGGGCAGGGGAACGAGCAGTTCGTCGAGCGACTGCTCACTGCGGGCTTCGATCGCTTCGACGATGTTGAGCAGGCCACCGAGACGGCCGCTGCGTTCCAGCAGCGCCTCCTTGACGTCGTCGGCGACCGGCAGTGGCGCCAGTATATCGGCGATCGGGGTCGAGAGCAGGGTCTCCATCAAGGACATGATGCCCGTCATGAAAGCGCGGTCGGACACGGCGTTGTCCCTCCAGGCCCCCGCCAGCAGTTCCATGAATCGCCCGCGTGTGGCGGCAAGCTGCATGAGTGCACTGGGCATCGGGACCGATCCCGGGTGGGCCGAATAGAGGAGCAGCTGCAGCCAGCGCAGCAGTTGCCGCCGTCCGAGGACCATCAGCGCCGAGGACACCGAACTGATTCGATGGCGGTGGCCCGTGCCGACCGAATTGGTCATTCGAAGCAGATTCATCGTGAGCCCGGGCTCCTGTTTGACGAGCGCCTCCAGGTCGTCCGTCTCGGCGTCGCTCACGAGCATGCCCAGGAGGCGCATGATGGTGGTTTCGGCCGGCGACAGTCGCTTGCCGGTCATGATCTGCGGCTTGGCGAAGTAGTAGCCCTGAAAGAGCTCGAAACCGAGGTCGAGACAGGCCTGCACCTGATCGCGATCGTCGACCTTCTCCGCCAGGAGGCGCACGCCGCGCCGCTTGAGCGTCATTGCCATCTTGGCAACGGCGTCCATCGAAAGCTGCTGGATGTCGACCTTGACGATGTCGATCGAGCTCAACACGCGTTCGAGTTCGGGCGGCAGCCCGACGACGTCGTCGAGCGCCAGGCTGAAGCCCTGTGTCTTGAGATCGGTGAGGCGCTTGACGACGCGATCGTTTAACTGGACCGTTTCGAGGACCTCGAGCACGACGCGGTCCCGGGGCAGCAACTCGATGAGATCCGACATGATCATCGTCTCGTCGAGATTGATGAATCCTTTGTACTTGCCCAGGACGGCATCGAGACCGAATTCGTTCAGGACGTGCTGCATGACCGTGGCGGTGGCTCGCGTGCCGTCCGTGAATTGCGCGGCATTGGCATGGCCCGACCGAAACAGCAGCTCGAAGGCGTAAAGTTCCTGGTTGCGATCCAGGATCGATTGCCGGGCGAGGTAGATGCCCTCGGCGGTTTGCGGTGCGGACAGCTCGGCGAGTGGCCTGCTCATGGACGATGCGTTCTCGGGCAGTGGGACGGCCGGCAGTCTGCGACTGTCGATCTCGAAACACCTCGGGTGTATCGGCCAGTGTGCCGGTGTCTTGAGCGGGGCCTAGGGTTTTTCCCGGCCTCGTTACTTCGGAGACATCGTCACCAGCGGCGGTTCGATGAGCGCCCGCCTGAAGAAACTCAGCACCAGCGGCCAGACGATGTCGGCGAGTTCGGGTTGATAGCCCTCGGAATCCGGCGCGGCGAAGCCGTGATTACCATAGGAGTAGAAATACCACTCGAATGGCTGGCCGTTGCCCACGAAGCTCTCCCAGAGTCGCTGGCGCGTCTCGACCGAAGCAATATGGTCGTTGCCGCCGTAGACGACCATTGAGGCGCAGCGCATCGCACGCGCCAGATCGAAGGCGTGACGCGGCCGCAACTCCGTTTCGATTTCGTCCCGTACCGAGGGATAGAGCAGCACGAGGGCGCGCAGTTCGGGGGTGTCCGCAGCGAAGGGGATGGCCAGTCGGCCCCCCATGGACTGGGCGAAGATACCGGTTCGCGTCGGATCGACATCAGCCCGGCGGACGAGATAGCGCCAGGCGTCCCCGATGACCCGCAAAAACTCGCCGTCGTTCAGGCGTTGTTGCAGTTCGGCGCCGCGGCCGATATGGCTGTCGCCCGGTTCGCCGAGCATGTGGTACAGGTTGGGCGTGAGGACGACGTAGCCCGCTTCGGCCAGCGCTGCCGTCGTGTTCTTCAAGTCGGCAGTGACGCCGTTGGGGCCGTGCAGGACGAGTATCCCGGGTTTGCGCTGCTGCGCTATCGGGTAGGCGAGGAATCCGGAGATTCCATCTTGATCTCGCTTCAGCGGGCGTGATGCGTAACGCATGGCATGGTCTCCTCGTCGATGGTCGGATGCTCGTTCAGGCGGGCGTCGATGCGGCGGTCTGACGCGCGAGCGACGGGTCGGCGTCCAGTGCAGACTTCAGCTCTTCCCAGCCGGATGCGATGTGGTCCCGGGTCGCGAGGGCTGCGGCTTCCTCGTTGCGCGATACCACGGCATCGATGATGCGCGCGTGCTCGGTCGATGCGCGACCGACGCGTCCGCCGATCTGGGTGATGATGTCGAACGGATACTTCGCCCACAGCACCTGGACGAAGTGAAAACTCATGGGCTGATCGGCGAGTCCGTAGAGAAAGCGATGGAAGCGATAGTTCGCCGCGCGGGCGACACTGCGATCACCGGCTTCGTAGGCACGGTCGAAATCCTGGGCAAGCCGCTGCAGTTGTTCCATTTCGCCGAGCGTCATGTGATGCATGGCATGCAACGTCAGACGCGTTTCGAGTACCGACCTCAACTCGATGACCTCGGCGGCTGCACTCATGTCGAAGGGGGCGACCACTGCACCCCGGTGCGTCGCGCCGAGCACGTAACCCTCGGCGGCGAGCAGCTTCAGGGCTTCTCGTACCGGGGTGATGCTCAGCCCGAGTTCCTTGGCGAGGTCGGCCTGCTTCAGGCGCAGGCCACGGGGAATGTCGCCGGAGAGTATCCCCTCGCGAAGGAAGTCCGCGACGTACTCCTCCTTGGTGTGGAACACTGCGGGTGTCGCATCGCGCCGCGCGCGCGCCCGTGTCTTCATGCCGGTCTCCCAAAGCTTCGATACGTATGAGTCTGCTGCGGCGGACGACGGGGGCAACCCGCGCTGGTCGGTCACGCCTTTCGTGCATTAAAACATACGATGCATTGTTATATGCGACTTCCGTGCTGGCGTAAAATCGCCCGGGTCTGGGCGCTCGTCGTCCGACGGGAATCGTCCATCACGGCAAATTCACGCGGGGCGGTCATTACATCCCCCACTTGAATCGCGACGGTCACGGTCGAAGGGGGCAGCGAAGCAGGTGCGACGCCGTGCCCAGCGGTTGATTGCCGTTTCGAAACATCTTCTACGCACGGAGGTTCGAGTCATGCAGCAGGCCGCAGCGCAAGTCAGCGCACCGGAAACCCGCAGTCCCAGTCGTGTGCTATCGGAGTTTTTGGCATCGGTGCGTTACGAGGATATCCCGGAACCGGTCATCGCGCGCACCGAAGACCTGTTCCTAGACTGGATTGCCTCGGCGGTGGCCGGCAAGAATGCCCGGCCCACCCGGGTGATGGAACGATTCGCGGCGACGATGGGGCCGACCGCCGGGCCCGCGGAAGTGCTGACCTCGCGCGGGCGTACCTCTGCATTCTTTGCGGCGCTGATCAACGGCGCTGCTTCACACTTCGTCGAGCAGGACGATCTTCACAACAGCTCGGTCCTGCATCCGGCGACGGTCGTGTTCCCTGCTGTCGTGGCGGCCGCTCAGGAGATCGGTGCCTCGGGGCGCGACGTGTTGGTCGCGTCGATCGCCGGCTACGAATGCGGCGTGCGCGTCGGCGAGTTTCTCGGTCGTTCGCACTACCGGATCTTCCACACGACGGGTACCGCAGGGAAGCTCGCCGCGGCGGCCGGTGTTGCCCGGCTGCTTGGGCTCGATGCCCAGCAGATGAATCATTGTCTGGGTTCGGCCGGTACGATGGCCGCAGGTCTTTGGGAGTTCCTGCGCGACGCAGCCGACTCCAAACAGTTGCATACCGGCAAGGCCGCAGCCGACGGATTGATGGCGGCGTACATCGCACGGGACGGATTTACCGGTGCCGTCCGGATCTTCGAAGGTCTGCAGGGCATGGGCGCAGGCATGTCGACGGATGCCGATCCCAGCCGGCTCGTCGACGGCCTTGGTACGAGGTGGGCGACCGCCGAGACATCGTTCAAGTTTCATGCGTCCTGCCGGCACACGCATCCCGCGGCGGACGCGCTGCTCACGGCGATGCGGACCCATTCGCTGCAACCCGACCAGGTCGAGCGCGTCACGGCACTCGTCCATCAGGGTGCGATCGACGTGCTCGGGCCGGTCACCGATCCGCAGACGGTGCATCAGTCCAAGTTCTCGATGGGATTCGTGCTGGCGAACATCGCGGTGCACGGGCGTGCGGGTCTTGCCGATTTCACCGACGATGCACTGCGCGACAGCCGTTTGCGCAGCTTCCATGACAAAGTCGAGATGAAGCTCGATGCAGAAGTCGATACGGCCTATCCGAAGCGCTGGATCGGCAAGGTGGAACTGCAGACCAAGGATGGACGCAAGCTCTTCCAGCGCGTGGATACGCCCAAGGGCGATCCGGACAACACCTTGTCGCGCCCGGAACTCGAAGACAAGGCTGTACGCCTGGCGCGCTATGCGGACGGAGCGACCGAAGCCGAGATGCGCGGCGTGATCCAGCGAATCTGGCAACTGCGCGCGGCGAAGGACGTGCGCGACTTCCTGCCGCGGGCGTAGTGCGTCGGCGTTTGAGGGCGAAATCCGGCGTCTATTCGTCCATTTGGCGCGCGCCGTCGCATGCTACGGTTCGTGCATCGATTCAAGACGAGAGCACGACACGGTGGACAACAAGGCCGAAGGGGCTCCCCTCGGGGCGGCCGGGGAGTTGTCGGATCCAGCCGAACTGAACGAGCATGATCTCGGGGTTCTGGCAGGATCGAAGCTGTTTCAGGGATTGAGTGCGGAGCGGATTCGCGCCGCATTGCGGCCCGAAGGCGAGGTCGGCCTGCGCAAGGGAGATGTGCTGCTGGAACTCGGCCAGCGCAATGCGGCCATCTATCTGTTGACGAGCGGTCGGCTCGCGATCTACCTCGATGAAGATGCGCGCATTCCTGTTGCTCACGTGGAACCGGGCGATTGCGTCGGCGAGATCTCCATCATCGACGAGGAAGCTGCGTCGGCGTCGGTCGTTGCAGTCGAGAATTCTCGGTTGGTGAAGACCAGTGCGGCGCGTCTTTGGCAGTTGATGGCCGCCGAGCCATCGATTGCGCTCAATCTCATGCATATCCTCGCCGAGCGGATACGACGCAACAATATCTCCGTGCTGGAAAGCTTCAAGCAGCAGGCCCGGTTGCGAAATCTTACCGTGATCGATCCGGTCACCGGGCTGCACAACCGGCGCTGGCTGAGCGAAGTGTTCCTGCGTCAGATCGATCGATGCGAGCGCGGCAACTATCCGGTCTGTCTCGCGATGCTGGACATCGATCATTTCAAGTCGGTCAACGATACGTTCGGCCATCAGGGCGGTGATCGGGTGCTCGCGCAGGTCGGACGGCTCATGCAGAAGCAGTTTCGACCGACCGATCTGATCGCCCGCTATGGGGGCGAGGAGTTCGCCGTGCTGCTGCCCGAAACGGACGAGCTGGAGGCGATGGCAGCGCTCGAGCGGTTTCGTCTCGTCCTCGAACAGACGGAGACGTCGGTCGCCGCCCGAACGACCGTCAAGGTCACGATCTCGGCGGGCATCGCACGATGGAATCGTGATTGGAGCCTCGACGATCTCCTGCAGCACGCCGACGAGGCCTTGTATAGCGCCAAGGCAGGGGGGCGCAACTGCGTGAGGCTCCACGGCGATCAGGTCGATTGACCCCCGCGCGCAGCCACGATCGGGGACGAATCCGCGCAGCGAACGATAGCGCAAGGTTCGCCCCCGCCGTGCCGATCAACCCACGGTGCCGGTCGTCGACTTGCCCTTCACGCAATCGGAGACGAACTCCTTCTTGCGCTGCCCCTTCAGACCCTTCTCCGCGGCGTTGGTGTTGCATTCCTTCGCAGCGGCCTGAGACCCCGGATTGCGCAGGCACTGGCTCATGTGCTCCTTGCGTGCGTCGCCCTTGAGGCCTTTCTCCTTGGCTTCGGAGCTGCACTGGCTCATGCGCGATGTTTGCGATTTGCCGCTGCCGCCGTCGGCAGCCAGGGCAGGCGCGGCAGCCAGTGTCATGAGGGCGAAAATTGCGAGGGTGTGAAACGGTTTCATGGCGTACTCCTTGATCGTCAGTGATTGAGTGGATACGGAGGGCATCGTTGGCAGGAGCCGATGGTTGCCTGGTCTGCAAACGCTGCCGTCCGTGTCGCCATTCGAACAAAGCGTCGCCACGGCAACCATACGGCGCTGGTGCTAAGCGACGGTCTAGGAGCCTGTCGGACTTGATTTCACGACTGCGACGGGCGTGCTTTTCGTGCAGGGCTAGAAGGACGGCGCAGCCGATATCGAGAATATCGGCAAGACGGCCGAC